>Ga0209709_10003131_pt1 | contig 13897 bp, 15 predicted proteins | sample ArcticOcean_MG_C_2_FD_187435 | JGI IMG/M metagenome (GOLD analysis project Ga0209709, IMG submission 187435) | Marine microbial communities from western Arctic Ocean - ArcticOcean_MG_CB4_136 (SPAdes) (version 2) | ecosystem: Environmental > Aquatic > Marine > Oceanic | place: Arctic Ocean... | reverse complement strand
GCGCATTGGAAACCGAGCACCAAATGTGGGACGCTACAGGTACAACCACCTGACAACCACCTGACAAAACCCAAACAAGCTTTTAGAACGACGTTGGAAAAATCCTGGGGTCTGACAGTTGCCCATCACCAGTGTCAACCCATCACACCACAGACATCTACAAGCACGGAAAGAACCCTCCATAAACGATGTACGGCGGCGACGACGACGATGACGGCTACGACTCGATTGACGACGAAATCGAGACTCTCTATCCTGATGTAAAGGACCCGGAGGCGAAAAGAGCACTGCGCCTCAAGATGATCGATGGGCATGTGGCTGCTCTCCTGGTGGAGCAGCGGGAACGTGCGGAGTCCAAGAAACGGAAGGCCGAGTCGACGGAACCGCCCGCCAAGAGGCAGAAGGGCAAACCAAAACCCGTCGAGTTTTACGCCCGCGAGGGCGTTGCAGCGCTTGGCACCGTCGTTAATGGCCCCGCGGGGTACGGCGAGTGGCGCACCGTCCCGGGGTTTTCGTCCGACAAGCTGCGCGTGAGCAAGACGGGCTTCTACCAAGTCGTCCAGAGTGTACGGTGGCTCAAGCCGTCGGCAGGGTGCGAGATGCTCAAAACGGACGGAACGATGCGGCACGTGGCCAAAGTCGACGAGAACCCGTATTTCGTGTATCATTTGGTCCTGCGGGCCTTCACGGGGGCACAGCCGCCAAAAACGACCGCCGATCACAACGACCGCAACACAAGCAACAACAACGCCGACAACCTCGAGTGGAAAACTCCCACTGATCAGAGCAAGAACCAGCGCACCGACAAGAAGGCCCACTCGCACGGCAAGCCGGTGCGGATTCGGCACAAGGACTGGCCGATCGAGCGCGGGTGGGAATCGTTTAAAAATGGTGGTCGCGCCGCCAAGAAATACGGGCTTCACCAAGGAAGCGTGAGCGCGACCGCCAACGGCATACAAACGCACACGGATAGCTTCTACGTCGAGTACCTCCCGGCCAAGGAGTCACAGCAACCGCTTGCCATCGGCGACGACTCCAACCTCACAGTGCCGCCGCTCGACCCGCCACCCGCGGACAAGCTTGGCGCGGGGCAGTCGACGACGAGCGAGGCGTGGAGGCTGGCGCCGGACGTCACCAATTTGCGCGTGTCGACGCGCGGGCGGGTGCAGACCAAGGAGCCACGCGGCAAAGGGTGGAGCTACATGCGCACGCCCGTCGCCGGTGCCGGAAACGTCTACGCGACCGTCAATTACAAGAAGAAGCACACCTATGTGCACCGCTTGGTGTGGATGACGTTCGTGGGGCCCATTCCCGAGGGAATGACCATCGACCACATGATCGCAAACCACAAGTTCGACAACCGACTCTCGGCGCTCCGTCTGGCGACACAGAGCGAGCAGAGCCTCAACAGGGATCTCAAACCGATTTCCGAGCGTTCCAATTCTAGCAAGCTGCGCGTCCGCGGCCGCCCAGCGGACGGCGGCGACTGGGAGGAATTCAAGTCCCAAATTGATGCCGAGCGGGTGCTGCACGCGCGCTTCCCGGAGAAGAAATTTGCCAACTCCAACATCAGTTTCAGCGCGCTCGCCGCATCCGAGGGAAAGAAAGCGGTGCGATACGGATGGGTTTTCGAGTACGTTTGAATGACCAAAAGGTGTGGTCGGATGCCGATAGAATAATTTTGAGTCTTCACACCCCCGTGCAGTACACTCACGGCGGGAAAACACGGTCAAACGATGTTGTTGTCGACCAAAAACATATGTTCGTCGCCACTCCGAGATGTTGTGATCGGCGCATACGCTAATACGTGCTAGTGGAGCGGCCGTTCAAAGGGGTATCCACCCGCATTGAGGCAAAGCATGGCGACCTCCATCGAAGCCGTAGCTTCTGTGCCCCAGCCGCACACGTTTTCTCACTCAAAGGACGACATTTTGTCTGCGCTTGCCTTCTACTTCGGCGCGCCCTCGTCGCCGGAGAAGCTCCGCGACTATTCCGAGCACCACGCTGCAACTTACCACTTCCCCGACGCGTGAGCTCCCCCTCTCGAACCATCTAACGCGTTCAACCATGTGGTTTGATTTTGTACTCACGCTGCCCCGCGCACACCCGGAACGCGCAGGTACGCCGGCTCGAACACGCAGCTGCGCGACACCGTCAACAACGTACTTTTGCGGATTTCTAACGCAGCGTAATCAGCCGCACACCCTTCCTCTACAAGCTCACAATTCCTTGGTTCGTTTCCCTTTGGTTCCAGCTCATCGAAAAGTCCCCGCAGCAGTGGCACACGACCATCGGCCTTCCCTTCCGCAAGATCGAGGGGACTGTTGTCGAGTGGGACGAGTGAGCGTCGCCGCCCCGTACACCACCGAACTCGTTTTAGCCCGTCGCTGCCACGGACTCACGTTTTGTCGGTTTGTTTCCACAGGATCCGCTTTGATGTTCGTTTGATGCAGCGGGTGCCCTACGAGGGCGTCTCGCGCATGACGAGCAGTATGAAGCGTAAGCATCGTGACCGTGTCGTTCGCCGCGTGAGTACCAACGGTGATCGAACAAATGGCACCGAATACCTTCTCTGTTTGTTATGCTTACGGTTTGCGATCGACTTTGCGCTGTACAGGGCCTCGGGATGTTGATTGAAAGTGATTTCTACACGACGGCCGCCGGTCGCGAGCACTTTGCCAACCAGCTGACTTCGGTGAGCACGCAAAGAACTTGAATTCCTTTTCAACGTTCCGATGTGCACATGCTTACTTTCCGCGATCGACTCTTTCGCACCCCGTAGATCCGCTACTGCGTCCAGGAGGTGATTGCAACGCCCGGAATCGAACCAAACTTCCCACCGCCACAACTCAACGAACGATGTTCTAAACGGTTTGTGATCGGTTTTCGGTGTGCTCGCAGACGTGCAACTACGGTCAACATTTCAGAAACTCAAACTTGCCCGCACACTGCGCACACACACACACCAGCACACCCGGTCTCCCCGTGGGCGCGGAGACCAATCATCACCGCACACACTGATCTGAATGCGTGCTTCCAACTACTGACTCGTGTGCTTTCGGAATCGCAACGACCGGCTTCGTTCTAACAGACGTCATCTTTGCGGTAAACGTCGTTCTCAATCGACCCCGACTCCACCCACATTTCCTGTCGATCGACCCTCACACGTTTGGAATCGACTCTCTCGTGTTCACAGTATCTTACGGCGGCAAACTACGACTTCGCCTATGACAAGCGCCATCAGGAATTTTATTCAGCACTCAAACGCCATTGGAAGTCTGCCCCCTCCACTCAGCTACACCGATCCCACTTCGATCGCCCTCTGAACATCTTGTTTCTTGCCTCCCGCGCAGGTCCGCCCCAAGCGCAACGTCCGCATGGCGATGCAAAGCGAGGTGGCTGCCTACGCTGCTTGCCAGAAGGACGAGCGCGGCCTCGACAAGGCGGTCGAGGATGCCAAGTACCGCATGAAGCGCTACGGCGTCACACCCAACCTTCTGGTCATCCCGCCACAGGAACGTATTCAGAGAATCGAACCCATAGGAAGAACCCCTCCCCACGCAACTGGCCAACAATCACGGATTCTTAGTAGAATAGCTTCGTCGGGGAGCTTGATCTGTGATGCGATGTTCTCTCGCGCACATTGTGGGAACAAGTTCTTTGGGTTCCAACACCGTTTGACGTCACCCGGGTTGTTTGGGTCGAAGTGATTCAATGCAATGCGATGGCCAACATGCCAAACCCGTGGGGAGCTTGGATCGGCAGACAATACACCGTGATTCGACCAGTTCATCCAACCTTCGAACATGCTTTCAAAGTGATCCATGAGCTCTTGTCGTGATCCAAACCCAACTGCGCCGAGAGCAGTTCTGGATTCGACAGATGAATCCCTGATCATTGCGGATATTCTGCAGCCAATATTGTGTTGCAAGTGCAATCCTGGATCAGAATGGATTCGTTCGTACTCCGCAGCACGGATTTCTTTACGACGGTCACTGTTTCGATACGCATCGGTGGTCTGTTGGAATAGTTCGGTTTCACGGTGCCGTTGTCGAGTCGCCGCCCACTTTTCGGTTTTGCGATGCTTGGCGGTTCTGGCTTTCGCCTTGGTCGTCTTGTTGTATCTGGCTTGGTTTTCCTCAGCGGCGTGCGGATGTTTGCGGTGATACGTTTCTCGATACGTCTTTTGCTTCTCGCGACACGGCTTGCAATTCTTCAACAACTTTCCGTCGCGTCCTAAGAAGGACTCACGGAAATGCGAATTTCTGCACGTCTTACACATGATTCGCGTCTGAATTTGTATTTGTTCACCGTCATCTGAATTCAACTCGTCGTCCATTTGTTCTGACCTTGTGATATCCCACCCGTGTATCCGCAGATGTCCCTCTACATGGCGCTTGCCCCCGACGAGAAGATCACGTACAAGGAGGGAGGCCCGGCGGCGCTCACCGCCTTCGAGGCCGGCGCCGAGGGCTTCGAGACCAAGGCCTTCCGCGGCTGCGGCATCGTCACGAGCGACCCATTCGAGGTGTCTGACGGTAAGCGTGCACGCTTTCAACGAACAACGTACACTTTCAAACGCCGCAACGCCTCGGACAGTTCGCAGAAAACTTCAATAGTAACACACACACAGTTCCAAGATGAATTCATTCTATTACGTTGACTTCCCCTTCCCAAACAGAGCAAGAGGCGGTGCAGATGCTCGAGCGCTTCACCCAGGTCGGCGAGTTCTATGTGATGACATGCCCGGACACCGTCAATGTGGGTTTTCCAGGCTTCATGGACATTCTCCTGTACGACGAGGAGAAGGATCGGCACGTCAAGATTGGATTCCGCCGTGCATTGATGGCTACTGGCCTGTTCATCGACGCCGGCGACCCCAGTGCCGCATTGACGTTAACGGCCGAATGTAATAACAATACGTCGCCTGCAATCGGCTCCACGATCATTGGGAATGGTACCAAATCTCTCAGAACATGGGCTCAGAATGCTGCTCTTCTAGAAAACAAAAGCTACACAGGTACCGTTCCCGACGCGGCCGACAAGACCGCTTCCATCGTCCTCGCCCGCCCCTTCATCGAGCACGCGATGCTCTCGGCCGTCATTGCCGTCTCCGGTGGCGACACCGGCGCGACCGTGTTCGGCCCGAGCGACATGCAGATCTCGGTGCGTTGCACATTCGAACTCTACCCACGTACGAACCCTTCTGTTTGAACGCCTTCTCATCCTTGGGCTGTTCGTATTCCTTGTGTGGTAGGCCAACACGTCGGTCAAGACCATCGAAGGGTGAGTCATACTTGGATGCCGGGGCATCGTTCAGCATTCTGGAAAGTCCTGACTACTCACACCCTCGTCTGTTCCTCTTGTCTTTCGCAGCCACTACACGGGCCACTTCAAGGCGATGGTCTCCAAGCCCCAGAACGTTTTCGTGCTGCGCGACGTCATGGCCAACGGCTACCGCATGGGTGGGGGCACCAAGTTCTTTGGAAAGGCCCCTGCGGGTGCTACTTCCAATGTTAAGATGGCTGCCATCAAGAAATCACTCCAGGACCGTTTGATGAACGCCGAGGACATTACCGGCGAGGCTCCGTCGTTGCTAGCCTTCCCGATGGAGACTGACCAGTACGAGGACGGCCACATGGACACTGTCATGTCGGTCACGTCGCGACTGCTCCCGTGGGAGACGGGCATCAAAAACGAGCACAAGTCCTTCCCGGGTGGCGAGAAGATGTTCGAGATGTACAACGCTCAAATTGGCCTCCGCCAGGTCCACTTTGGCGAGGACATTCGGGCTGCGGAGAACATGGACTACATCAGCCAGGGCAGCACAAACAACGCGACGTGCTTCATCGGTCCCCACCGCACGTGGCATCAGACAAATCAGAACTACTCCAACCTCATCCCCGGCCAGGGCCACTGGGGTCCCGACGCTCGCCCCGGCGATGTGCGCTTCGACTCCCCGCTCAAACCACTCGTTAGAAACCCTTCATTAATACCACTCATCACAAACTCGTTGCTACTCGTTTGTTCTACAGGCTCGCTGGCGTCGCGGCGAGTCGATCTCGCTCATCTCGGCTCGGGAGTCGATGATGAGCTACGAGCAGCTCGCGTAAGCAATTCGAAGACAAACACCGCTTTCCCCGATCCACATTGAAACCGTAAACCTACTTACAATCCAATTACGTATGCGTTTGTTTGCACAGGCACATCCCCAAGCCGAAGGCCTAGGGGTTACGAACAAGAACAACGACACGAACAAGTCCCCGGCGCAGTAAAAACACGCACACGCACACGCACACACGCACACACGAGAGAGAGAGAGCAAACACGCACACACACAAAACAAAATCGAGAGAGAGCTAGAAAGAAGACGAAACAACCCCTGCATGCCCCCTGTGTCTCAAGGGTCCCGCGAGGGAAAAAAGCATGATGTATGGTGGGATTTGGTGGTCGGATTGGTGATGGGATTAGCCGTCGAATGGGAGGCTGCAGCAGCAGCTGTTGCTGCACGAATGCAACATGTAGAAGCGCCGCGGTGACTTGTAATTATGGCTGCACTCTAATTTGACTCGTCTTTTTTTCCCATTAAAGGCGGCTCCGAGCCGACCCAGAAAGTTTTTCCCCAGTGGTCGACAGACGATTGGCTCCCATTGGATTCGTTCCGGTGCGAGGCAAGCCTTCCCTGGCACGGGTGCGATGCCAGGGAACGCCACCGCAAAGTCTTGTTTCTTGAGAACGATCGGGATGTGGACGGTTTTGCGTGGCCATGCCAACCCGTCTCCGTACGGAGCTATCAGGACGCATTGGACGACGTGTATGGATCGTTGCGTCGCCGGCTGCTTGGAGTGAACCCACACCTGCACGCTGACGACTTGGAGCGACAGCGCGCACGTCGTGGCCATGCGCAGGAGCAGGTCCATGTTCAGATTGTCGCAGTTGTAGGCGATTTCGTACGCGGCTGCTTTTGAGCGGAACCCTTGGACCAGACTGACGATGCATTTGCACGAGACGACGGCTTGTTCTAGCATGCTGCTGTCATCGTCGTCGATGTCCGACACATGTTGTCCAAAAGAAGGACGGAGCATGCGAGTGTACGAGAGCCACGGAACCACGCCTCTCGAAATCAATCCCCACACACCCGACGAGCTGTTGAATTCATTGATGGAGGTCGGGAAGCCGACATCGTCTACGGCGTTGCTCAGATCGGCGAGGTGCTGCAGCGCCCTCTTTTCGCGAGCGTCTCTGCGGTCGAGTTCGTGTCGGTAGAGCGTCGTCGCAGAGTCGTCGCGGAGCGTCTTCGACAGCTTACACTCTGAGCCGTCCTCGTAGTGGAAGATGCGCTGTCTGTTTTTGATTCCTTCTGGTCGCCATGTTTCGAAGACGCAGTCGAGTTCTCCGCCTCCAAGCTGTAAGAGCCGGTTCTTGGTGGTCGGAGAGGCGACGATCGTCTTCATGAACGTTTTGTAGGCGATTCTGTATTCGCCGTTGACGCGAACCGGTGCGTCGGTTCGAAACGCTCGTCTTGTTTGGAACGCGGCCATCTCGAGGCGGTTGGCCATGCAACTAAAGCACACGTTGATCGTGTAGAGCTCTCCCGTCTGCGGGTTCCCTGTGTTCTTGTTGTGGAGGTGGGCCCTCTTGCCGCAAACGTGGCAGCGGTCGAACGCCCAACACATGCGCTCGGTCGTTGTGTTCCAGAGCGCCGGCTGGGACGTTGTATCAAGAAAGGTGGGTCGCCGCACTTGCAGCAGGCGTTTGAACGCCATGTTGCGGCCGTCGCGGTTTAGACGAGCAAGGAACTCGACGCATTTCAAGTCCCGACGTGCGAACGCCCACTCGAACAGGAGCTCGAAAACAAGGTACTGAACGGCACCGACCAGGTCGAACGACCGTTTGAGTCCCATGCAGTACAGGATGTGCTCCGTCGGATGGCGGCTCTGGAGAACCCAAGCAGGGCAAGGTGGCATGGAAGTTTCCTCTAAACACTCGTTATGGATTCTTTCTGTGACTGCAGCAGCGCGGTCGGGTGTGTGAGTGCACGCACGCTCGTAGAATGGGAGACGACCTCAGCCTCGTGGTGCTTTCCGCGCCACTAGCCATCGGACCGATCCGACTGTTTCTGATGGCGACGCTCGCCGGCCATGGCGCGTCGGACTTGGCACTGCGGGGTCGCCGTCCCTACGAGATGTACGCGGTCGTCTGCCTCTTTCTAGGACTGGTTCCGGAGTTGATCCTCAACCTAGTGTTCGTCGCACTGTCCGCGATTCACTTTGCCGAGGACATCGGCCAGGTCGGGTCAGCAGCACTTCTTGCCGCCGTCGGGGCAACATCGATGATCGTCTCGAGAGAAGTGGCAATCGACATCGTGCTCGTCTACATGTGTGTCTTCCACGTTCCGATGCACTTCATCCTCCTCAATGACAGCCACGAGGACGTTGCCATCGCCGTGGCGTTGGTGTTCATGCTCGTCCTCGGAACCGCCGCGATGGCATGCCCGGAAGTGTATCTTGTCGTGCCGGAAGAAGAAATGGTCTCGATTTCCCCACTTGTCCAGACCATTGTGTGCGCCCACATCTTGTTCGGGATGAACACACCACCACACCCACCGATCGGGGATTCACAACCGCAGAAAAAACCGGTAACAATACGGTAGAAACAAATGCCGCGTGTACTCTCCGAATGGACCGCGGTGTACTTGTTACAAGTTCTTTTGACACCACCCTCAAATTACGACGACGACACGTCCTCCCTTCTTTTGACGCTCGTTCCCGCGGAAATAATGGCGGTGATACTGATGATCGTCGCCAGTCGCGACTGCAACGCCTTTCTGGCGTTTGTGCTCTCCTCCAAGGCGGCGTGGTCGTTGGCCGCGCCCGTTGCGAACGACCTGTTCAGGCGCAGCAGCTGTTGCGGAAGCTGGGAGAATGCGAGGGTGGCTTGTGCGGAGTTGCGGTCGGTGCTGGCCGCCGAGCGGTTCCTGTCGTCCGGAACCGTGCAGGATTTCGACAGCTCAATGAGCCGACTCTACCAGAAACTTTGCCTGTCCACCGGCTTTTGCGGGGTGGTGGACGATCGATTCTTGGAAAGTGAAGCTCTTTTATGGGCCAACGACGCGAGACCGGTGGTCATCAAGAAGCGTATGGCCCGGGGGTCTTCCGCCGTCTTCCATGCGCTGGACATCAAATCGCAAGCAGCCTCGTCGTTGTTCGAACCGCTGCGTGTTGCGCAATCGTGCTCTCAGAACATCGTCACAGACCACTTGGCAGAAGTGATCGGATTTGACGCCGATCAGATATCGCTGGCGCCGGTGCGTCGCAATGTCGTCGACGGCGCGGACATGTTTGTCGTCGCCGGACACTTTGCCCTGTTCTCCGTCGTGCGAATGGACCAAGGTGGCGTCGTGGAGGAACACGAGCACAAGGCCACGTTCCAAACGGCGATTAAAAGACACAGTCTGTGCGCGCTGCAGACGGGATCGTCGTCCGTTGCTGACGTGCTCACGGCCTGCCTCGTCGAGGAAAACGTCGAGTTTCGGTGGCAATATGGACAACGGGGCTCTAGGATACACAGCCTTGACATGGATGGGTACTTTGTATCTCACTCTATCTTCGTCGTCGGCTCTCGATTTTGCGAATGGGGCGTGAGGCACGTATCCGTGGGAGCACACATTGCAACGTTCATGTGCCGAATGCTGTCCGTCGACATGGTCACGGGCGAAGTGGACGTCGGGGCCTGCTCGACGGCCAACCTGATGTTGCCAAACACGACATACTTTTCCGCATTTCAGTGCATGGAAGGGAGCCACCCCGCACTTGTAGACGCAAAACCACATTACACCAACGATGGGAAAATCAAGTTCGTGTTGCCATTCTTACTCGAGTACCTAGAAACCGCCAATGTCACGCTGGCTGAGCGGTCGCGTTTCAGGCTCTTCACCTCTATGAAGCACATTCTGGTGTCGGCCGACGTGACCCCCGCTGTTGACATCCAGATTAGCACGAGCACGGCACCGCTTGAATGCTTGACCGGCGACGAGCGAGGCGCGCTCTACGACGTGGCCTTCACGGCCTCGGGTCGATTTGGTGCCGTCACGCACACAGCGGGCACGACCTTCTTCGACTTCCATGGCGGCCTGGTTGCGCGCCGGACGCATCACAGCCGGATACAGCCAGTCGTATCGTTTGGCAAGGATAGATTCTGCATTCAAACCGACGACACCGTCTTCGTGTTTGAGAAAATCATAAGCAAAATCGAAGGGGTCTGAGTTGAAGCAATTTGGGCCACCGCACAATGGCACAGCATCTAAGATTCACCCCCGGCGGCGCAAGCAACACCGGCATCTTGTTTGACGAAAAGCAAGGCCCGGCTTCCGTCGTCTCAGGCAACGGTGGGCTTCCTCGGAGCATTGCCTCCGATGGTCGACGCTCCGTGCTCTTTGCGCATGTCCTCACACACCTGCTGGCCCTTGTGTTCAACGTAATCTGCTGTGTGTACGGCTACGACAACTTCCCCCAGAACACCATGAAAGGATTGATCATCACCGCCGTGGCGACGCACGGTGTCGGTATCCTTGCTCTCCTAGCCCTCGCAGCGGCCGAGCGCAAGCAGATCGCATTCACTTTTGGCCTGACATTCGTCTTCTTTGCCCTCCTCGCCGGCTTTGCAGCATCGGTCGTGAGCATTGTCTTTTCCTTCCGCTCCGACGACGAGGTGACCGAACCGTTGTGGGCTGGCTATTGTTCCATCGGGCTGCAGCTCCTCGGGTTCTCGTTCCTGATTGCGACTTCGCTCAACATGGCCAGCTTTGGAGACGACGCCATGGCAGGGGTTTCCGGCGTGGAGGAGAAGCAGCCCCTCGCGGGGGCGTGAAAAACGAAACGGGGCTGGCATGGGACGGAAAACCGGCGCAAGACACTTTTGTAATTTAGAACACAATGTACGCCTGCTGTACAGTTTCTTTCCATCCGAAATTGCTTCTTCGACTACATCGATGCGAAGCATCCTGTAATTTTCTTCAGATCCGCCGCGTTGCTGCGTTCGGTCTTGATCACCGGCAAAGCTGGTGAATCGATTAAAAGCGTATCCTTGAGACTCTTCAAGTTTAAGTCGTATTCACTCGCAAGTTTTTCAATGAGTTGAACCCGACCAGTCAGGTTGCTGTAAGTCCCTGCAAATTCGATTAGCATTCTGTCGTACAGCGCCTGTTTGATCTCGCATTTCGTAAAACGGCCAAGTAGTTTACTTAAAAAAGCCCGCGCCTTCGCGCCGGTTGCGTTGCTTTCAGCTGGAAATTGGGCGCTCTCGATGACATTTTTGGCATAACTTACCAACAATCGAGCCCTTTCTCCGTACGGTTCTTGTTCCATCCGAGCTTTCTTAGCATCTGCCTCCTGCGTGTTTCTTTGTCGCTCGGCTGTCTTTTTTAAAAGCTCTGCGGCTTCGATTCTCATACGTTCAGCATTGTCCAGCCTCTTCTTGGCGGCGGCCTCCTTCTGTTCTGCCGTCCGCTCTTCCATAGGCGGACCAAGGATAGGTCGCTTTCGAGATGGTGGAGCAGTTTCCGCGCCGGCTTGGAGAACACGCCAGAGTCGACTGGCCGCTTCATTGTTTGTTGCTGTCGGAGGTGATCGCAACGACATCCGACCTCTTAACTTTTGTTTTGTTAAAAACCGTTATGGACAGGGCGACGAAAAATCCTGGGGTCCCGATCCGCCTCAGTGCCCATCTGTAGAGGCTGCTGCTACTAAAAGTAGTAGCACCCCATAACAGCAGCAGCACTGCTCGCAAACACACACACGGAAATACACTCGAACAATGCGTGTAGTATTAAAAAAAGACCGCCCCCTTACGCGCCACGCCGAGGGTACTTCCGCAATGGCCTCCAGGATTCGCCGTAAGGTGCGCGCGCACTGTCGGGAAGTCGGCAAAGCCTTCGGAAACGACGGAGAACACATTTGCTCTATTTGCATCGAGCCAATGGAAGACATGCTCGACATAGAATCGACAGCCTGTGGGCACGTCTTCCACAAGGATTGTTTTCATAATTTCAGAAAGGCGAAGGTGATGGCGGCGATGGAGGAAGTGCGTTGCGAAGCAATCGACGACGACGGACTCGTCGCTGGCCGCAAGATGGCCGAGATCCTGGTGGCGTATGATACGGGGTTCTCATGCCCAAACTGCCGCTGCAACAACCCTCTCATTCATCAGCTTGCAAAAAGAACCGTTAGACGGGAGCGCCCGTACCAACTAGGGGGCATGCGCTTGCAGTTGTCCACAACGGACGTGTTGGCCTTGGTGACACGCAACTAATTAACCCTTACAGCACGAGAACTCAAATGAGTCCCCGCACACGAAACAGGAAACCCCCCCCCAGAGTCACGAAACACGCGTCCGAACTCGCACTGTATAAATGTGTGTTTGTTTCCAATCAAAACCCCATGTATCTCAATCCGTTTTCTCACGCGGAAAGCCCGCGCACGCGAGCCGATGTAACAAACGACTGCGAACGCGCCGTCCAAGCGGAAAGCTTGGACAGCGCCGGGTGCGTCGGCTTGAACGCAAATCTGAACTTTCCTGTCGTAACGAGGTTGGACGTGAGCACCTCCTTCTTCAACTTGATGTTTTCGGCGAGAGCCACGCCCGCCTTCACTTCGGCGATTCGGCCATTGACCCCTGGCTGCTGGTCCACGAACAACGCCGTCGCAAGCTCACCGCCGGGCGTGATGTCGGCAATCTCCACCGAGAAATGGTTCGCTGGGCCATGCGCAATTGGCATGGCCGTTGCCTCGTCGTCGCTGCTCGAGTACACGATGAAGCACTCGAAAGAGATGCCCATTCGCGGCACCGCACCCGCAGGAAGAAGCGCGTTTGCATGCCGAAGAACAAGCTCATCGTCCTTGATACGCTGCCCCGTCGCCTTCGACACAATGTGGCAGTATATTCTGACCTCACGATTCGTCTCGACGAAGACCTGCAGACTATTTTTCGTGCCGTTTCTAATCTTGTGCGGAAACAGTTGCTTCTTCGGACCACATCGCACGGCAGAGCCTTCCGGCGCGTGGTAGCTGATGTCGTCCGTCCAATCGACAACGCACACCTTGACACCTTCGAGAAATGCCTTCGCCTCCAGTTCCGCGGCCGAACGAACGACACCATCGTCGATCGCCAAGTCACGGCACGGCACAGGGGCGCTCCGTACAATGCCCACGTCGTCCGCCTCGTCGTCGCCTGCATCGAGAATCTCGCGAATACGGCGCTTCTTCGACCGGTCTGCTCGCACGATCGCGACCGCCTTCTTGTAAAGATCGAACAGCTCCTGACCATCCGGATCATCGGGGAACTCGTCGACGTCTTCCTCTTGGACGTCTTCCTCGTCCGCATCATCGTTCGCAGAACCATACACAGAACCAGACGAGGAGGATGACATGCTTTCTTGGTCGGTGAGGTTACAAACTCGTTCTGTTTTATAGGTTGTTTTAGGCTTCTTCCGTACACGGAATGTCCACAGTTGTCAAGCAGCTGTCCGTTGTCACCAGAAGCCCACGATAGTTTTTTCAAGACAAACAGGACTACGTTCTACTTCGACACCCGGGCCGTCATCGCACACCTGCTTGAGCCTAGGAAACGGACCTATGTAGCTTGGGCCACCCAACCACAACTCAAATTCCTTTCCGCGCGCCGTGAAGGTTAAAAACGTGCTTTGACCGGCCGGTGCATCGACAGTTTTTACCTCCGGACCCGCCGTTAGCAAAATCCGATCCGCCGCATCGTTAAGCCACCCTAAAACGTCTGTTACCACGACCTGGTCTTCCTCGTCCTCTTCCGTCGGTGACGCCGTTGGAGGAGGCTCTTGCATCTCGATGTCGTCATACAGCCTCGACATTCGACATTCCTCAAA
>Ga0209709_10003129_pt1 | contig 13912 bp, 19 predicted proteins | sample ArcticOcean_MG_C_2_FD_187435 | JGI IMG/M metagenome (GOLD analysis project Ga0209709, IMG submission 187435) | Marine microbial communities from western Arctic Ocean - ArcticOcean_MG_CB4_136 (SPAdes) (version 2) | ecosystem: Environmental > Aquatic > Marine > Oceanic | place: Arctic Ocean... | reverse complement strand
ATCTTTTGCCCAGAATGGAGGATTAATACTTTTAGAATAATAATGTGTGGATCCTTTTATATCAGGAAGATCTACATCTCCTCTTGCTATACTCATTGCATCATCCCATGAACTATGACTTCTTCCTAGCGCTCCTTCTAATACTGCATTTTCTTCTTTTCCATTCCAATAAGAAAATTGATTCTTTTTAATTACCACCTCATGATCTGGTATTCCAAGAACTTCTGCTCTATTCTTTATTACCGCCATTATTGCTGGCATTGCTGATGGTTCTGTTGTCCCTACCTCTCCTAATAGAGTTGCTGCAACAACCTCTGTATTTCTACTTTCTATTCCGGGGATTATTAATTCCTGTCCCCCTCTTATATTTGTACTGGTACCCATACCATTCGCTTCTTGTATTTCCTCTACAGAAACCTCATAGTTTATCGCTATCTGTCCCAGGGTATCTCCCGGTTGCACAACATATTCTCCAGCCAGTTTAATTAATTCTTTTGCTTCTTTAATTAAACCGGTCCGGATAAGATATTTTGATAGTGTTGTGATTCTATTCATTAGGCTTCTTTTGATTACAGCTGGATTTAATTTAAAAGCTTTTCTGTGCTGAGCCGGTGGATAGCCATAATTCGCCATCCCAACTGTCGCCGTCTTCATCTGCTTTGTTAATATATATTTTTACTGACCAGACCCCAGACTCGTTTTGCTTCCTTCCGGTAGCCGATGCCTCGTATCCGTTGGTAGTTAATAAAGTAATAAGATCTTCGGCTACCTTTGGGGTCGGTTGATCTGGACCAGTTGCCCGCGTTGGAACGTGTGGCGGTTGAGCTGGCGCTCGCAGCGCTTCTTCCATGCCATCTATGGATGATATAAATGGTGCTTCATCTTGCGCTCTCTTTATTATATTATCTAGATAGTCTGCTTCTTTTGTATAGCCCTTAGTATCTAAGTGACTGGCCAGGTTTATTAGTTCTTTAATCATTTTGCAAAATCCTCTAATTCAAAAAAGTTATAAAATTTATCTGTGTAGAGGAGCTCCTTTATGAAGTCCTCCGAATATGTCCATTCTCCGTCTTCTCTCTCATCTAGTGACTCAATTCTTTTATCTGTGCTTAGGATAGAGTGTCCGGAAACCTCATCCTGGTTATCTAACAGATATCTTACCAGCTTATTATCCAACCGCATTATTAAAACATCCCTATAGTTTAATCTTACCGGCTCTTCTTCCTCTTCCAGTCCAGATGTATATCCATCAGGCGTTAACATTTGCCTTTCATATTCTGGCATGTCATCATTATCTTTTCTTTCCTGCAGGTAAACCAGCTCTCCCATGCCATGAGAAAGTTTTTCTAGTTTTCCTACCAGAAGGCTTTCTTTTAACATTCCGGCTTTCCTAAGTAGTTTTGATAACTGGGTTAGCTTCATCATTCTATTCGACCATCAGTATGCTTTTATCCGCTCTGTAGAATCAAGCTGCACTTCTTGCACTTCAAGATCGCCTGTGTTCCAAGAGCCAGAGTCGTCAGCAGCATATATAGCTTTTTCGGCATTTTCTCTTGAGCTGTATACACCCCTCAGAGATCCGCCCTCTCCCATGTCCGAATACATGACAACATACATGGCAGAGCCGCCTACGCTCGGCTCCTCTCCCTCTGGAACATCTTCCTCAAGAACTGTTTCGCCCTGGCCCGGCTCATTTGGATGAGTAATATTGGTACCCTCTCTCGTATACTCTATCTTTGGAGGACCACGATCTATATCCTCAGAGGTGCCTGGATGTGGCCAGCCTGCAGATGAGAAATAATCAGCATCAGATTGCGATATCTTGATTATTCTATCTACATCATTTGCTGCAGACTCCAGGCCAAGTTCATCCAACTTGTTTGCTAAGTTAATTAATTTTTCCACTTTAAACTTCCTTGATAAAAATAATGTTCAACTTACTTCGGATATTAGCTGAATAAGGTGGTAACTCAAACCATTAATTTACCACTTGAATACTATTTTACCCCACTATGATCCACTTTCTACCACCATATCAATATAAAGTAGTACTTTGTTCTTGATAATCAATAAAAAAAGTGCATAAAAAATGATTATTATAATAAAACTGATAATATTCGACCATATAAGCTTATTATGTTTAGTTATGATTATCATAATTAAATCATATTACTTTTTTATTAAAAAATAGTACCAATTAGTTGATTTTTGGAAGTACCGAAAATTAAGGTGTTTTATATAATGATTGTTAATCAAATTGTGAGTATTATAATGTATAAGGTTAGTTTGCTTTAGTTTGTTGTTAGCAATCAAGCCAGTATTGAAACTGGTAAAAATAGGAGGTAAGTATGAGTAATGTTACAGGAAAGTGGGAAGAACTAAAGGCGAAGGTTGAGGCTCTTGAGACGGACGTTCAGAAGAATGCTAGTGGTAATGCATCTGCAGGAGTTAGGGCGCGCAAAGGGCTTCGTGAGCTAAAGACAATGGCTGGAGATTTAGTCAAGATGACTTTGGGCAAAGAAGTCTGAGGCTTTGGTTTGATAATACCTTACTTTTACAATTCTAGAAACCCCTGGGCCGGCCTGGGGGTTTCTTTTTACGCAGGGCAAAAGAGCTGTGGCCATACCGGAATTGATATGTCAATAGAGTTTCTATTTTGGCATTTGTCTCTTGGGGTTGAATGGTAGACCAATAACTTTCTAGCAATATTTTTATATTATACGGAGGTTATTGGTCATCTTCAAAAAGAGGCATACTATACTTCTAATCTTTTTAGTGTTGTTGGACTTAATAGCGACAATGGTATGGTACTATAACTTTGGAATATCTGAGCTGAATCCAATACTATGTGGACCAATTGAAAGTTCGGCAATTCACTTCGCCGCTTTAAAGCTTAGCATGTCTCTTCCGAGCATCTACTTGATCGATAGATTTATATATAAGAAAATCGCCCAAGCAGGTATGGCGATCTTGCTCTTGTCATATATAGCGGTTAGCATTATTCACTATTACTTATTAATAAATATTTTAATGCCAATTTATTAATTAACAGATTTTTTTATGCGCTATAATATTATGCCGCAGAAGGAGGCGTCGACGCCCCTCTTCCGACAGCATCCGAGACATCTATCTGACTTTGAATGCTTGCAACTTCGGATTTCATATCCAAGGCAGCTGACCTGAATCCGGCGTAACTATCACCACTTTCTAGCTCAGCTTTGTCATCAGCTGCAAGGAATCCGCTCACTAAAGATGCTCCGCCATCTCCCGCAATTTGGCCCAAAATATCCGTCATAGACTTCAGTAAGCTGTTAATTGCGCTAACAAACCACAATGGGGCGCTTTTTCTCAGTATGGCAAAGCTTCCACTTCTTTTAAGCTTAATTATCCAATTAAAAAGACCCTTTAGCGCCGTACCATTAAGAGGGCTTCCGATTGTAACTGTTATAATGGCGGATATTGCATTAAAAACTGCATTAACGTACTCTGCTCTATCTAAGTTAAGTACAAATGCCGCAACATCTGCAGCAGCGCTCAACTTTAATGACACTATAGCGGCAGGCTGTGCGCCTGGTATGAACATCGCAGCAGAGGATGCGAGCTTCCATACCAAAGAGAGGGTTTCTAGATCCCGAGAATCTATGCTGTTATATATCTCATTCCATTGTTCTTGCAAAGCCTCAGAGCTCTCCCCTGCGAAATCTTCCATGGTTCTAGAAACACCTCTTTCTCTATACATTCTAGATGGCGTTGTATAGACTGTGTCTAAAGCATCTTGCATCATCGAGGAACTCCCAGAGTCGCCCCTGAGGCTGAGCATGTCTTCATCGGCCCAGCTGGGTTTCCAGCTCTTAAACCGCCCACCCCACTGAATTTTATAGCTATTGAGCCATCCCACACCATCATGCACCTCTTTTACCATCCCTGGATACGTATAGCCGTCTGTCCACACAACGTTGACTGGGTCTCCAACATCAAATTCTGTGGCGTACTTTCTCATAAGCGAGTCTACTTGGTCAGATTCCCTTGTGAGACCATTCTTGTCTAAATAATTTGCTAAATTAATTAATGCGCTTCTTGTTAACTTCATATCCCATGCCTTATGCTTATTTCCGCTATTGCATAACAAAAGTCATTATCTTTAAAATGTCTGAAAGTTATATCGCTTAGAGGCCCCATGCTGCTAGGAGCACAAGACAGCTTTTTGATAGCATCTCTGTCAGCACACTTTTTAGAAATATTATCATTTCCGGCCCTCTTTACTTTGGCAATGGCTCTCAATACTCCACCACCATTGACGAGGTCTTTTTGGTGTGGCCACATTTCAACTGGCCATGGTGGATGCTTGTGCGCAAGAAGTCTGGCATTTTTTATAACTTCATCCAAATAATCAGCTTCTTTCATCAGCCCATTTAAATCTAAATGACTTGCAAGCCTTATAAGTTCGTCAATCACATCTACTCCGAAATAATACTGTTAATCACTCTATCGACTATGTCCGCCTCTTTTACCAAACCCTTTGAATCCAGTCCGTTAGATATGATAACAAGCTCCCTTATCATAGACGCCTCTGCAACTTCTAAGTGCGATGGCTCAAATAGGTTTTCAACATTCCATGATGGTTGTCTCCTTCCGGTCATTAAATCTTGCTCTGCAATGCCCGCATCTCCTTCGATGTCATATGGATTTTCGCTAGATCCCAACATTCCGGCGCCATGCCTAAGCCTTCTTTTCATCTGCCCCTGGCTGAAGGATAGATCCATTAGCTCTTTATTTATTTCATCAACCTCATCACTTAGCTGTCCCAACTCCTCACTTGCTTTATCAATACCCTCCTGGTAACCAGATCTTTGCCAGTATGGTTGCTGCTCTTTTATTTTTGCAGTCCATAGTTCTAGTTTAGACTGAAGCTCATTGCCCCTGTCATACTTTGTTTCTAGCCTGTAAATAAGTAGGTCAATTCTCTCATCTCTATCCATTAAGTCCTGCATAACAAGCTCAGAGGATGCTTGACCTGGGGACTCTATTAGCTCATCTGCTTTTTTTCCTAATCCCATAGCGAGCCGAGCCCTTTTTCATCCTCTTCGCCTTCCCTGGGCCCAGTTGGGGGCCCAGTTGGGGGCTCATCTGAAAAAATACGTGTACTTTCACCACTCCTAACGTCCTCTGGAAGATCTTCATCTGCCTGCTGAACATTTGGATCTCCAGCATAACCGACCTCCCCTTGCGCCTGGTCTGGCTGAACGTCAGGAATATCCTCTTCTTCGGGGCTGACCAGCGTAGGAAGTGGCAGGTCTGAGTCATCACCCCCTCCTGCTTCGGCAGACTCTGAGCCTCCGGTGCCGCCTCCTTCTGATGCTCCTGAGCCCCAATATGACCTCGACACTATTTGCTCAAGAGTATCAGACTCGCCAAACTCTATATCATAAATGGCCTCTCCGTCGTCCTCTATAGCTCCAGGCCCATATGGAATCCTTGCCAAATCTCCGACATAAGCGCCATTCCTAATCTCTATATCCATCATTATATAAACAACCTTTTGTGACGAGTCTATATATGGCTCAAGAGAAATTCCGGCGGCAGGTGCTGGCCGCGAAGAGTCGCTGCCCCCTGTGTCAGCAGAATCGTCAGAACTTGGGTCGGCAGGGCCTGGACCAGAACCACCCACGCTTTGCTGGTTGACCTGAGCAACATTGACACCTGGAGGGCCCCCAACTGGTGGCAGGGAACCGTCATTGTCAGCCTCTTCATCATCAAAGCTTGCATACTGTGTTCCACCACCTTGCCATGCAACGTCCTTACCTATCTTATTCAGTATTTGGTCTAATCGGCTTGCCTCTTTGCTAAGCCCCTTAGAGTCAAGTGTGTTTGCGAGTTTTATTAGGTCTTTTAGCATGCTGTTCTCCGAAAAATGCGTTAATTTACTTGTAATACTACCAATTTTTTTAAATACGAAACATATTCAATATTTAAATACTTATTAGTAGTTGAAAAACAAACCATTTGAGGATGGCCAAAAAATATATCTGTATCTAATTTGAATTAAATAATTTATAAAAACTACTCATACTGTCAGAAGCGGATGCCCTGAATGGGACTAAGGCACTCTCGTCCTCGTCCTCACCGATAATCTCATCCTCCTCTTCTTCTGACTCCAAAGAAGGCTCGGCGGGATTAAATCTTGAAACAAAATCCTCCATATACGGCCTAAAGCCTCGGCCCATACTGGGATCATAATCTGGAATTGAGTCGGATTGCACATCTGAGGTTTCCGCCTCCTGAGGTGGCCAGAGCCCCATCGGCATTGGGGGATCGGTGCGCATCCCATGTGCATCGCTGCTTTCCTGGGAAGACGGACCTTCGTTATGCTTGCCACTCGGGGGGCCTTTATCTTCACCTCTGGCGAATCTTTCATAAGGGCTAAATGCAAAGCTTGATTCATCTTCGGCTAAGTCATCTGCAAACTCATCTGGAAACGCAGACATGATGTCTTCTTGCGTTCCATGCCACTTACCATAGTAATCTCCGATATAATCAAAGTCAACGGAGACACCATCCTTGCTCAGAAACTCTTTTAATTTGTCTGGACCAACTTTAAATCTAGTTGGCAATTCCTTATCTATCATAACCAAGGTGTAGGCCAAATCATTAAGATAAAATCCAGGAAATTTGGGACTTTGAATCATAAAGCCCAATAGCTTTGAAAGCGGATACTCTGTATTTATATCATCCATGCCATTTAGAAGGCCCGACTCCCTATCATCCCCGCCTTCAGCTAGTGAATTACCCACTATCTCAAAAACCTTCTTATAGAGGCGCTCGCCCTTCGCCTTGTTTTCTTTAATCTTCTCTGCCAACTCGGCCTTACCCGCATCCTCTGCAGCTCTAGCTCTGCCGTCAAATACGTCTGGATGTAACAGCCTGCCGAGAGTTTTGTATAGCTTTTTGAAAGCACTTTCGGAAACCATCCATCCGTCAACAAGCTGAGAGCCTATGATTGCTTTCGCCATAGCCCTTGCGTCTTCCTCTCTAATGGAAAGCTCTGCGTATTTTTCAAGCGCAGCGTTTTTCACAAGGTTGTCGCTCAGACTGGCATTAATACGAATGCCTTTGAAGTCTGGCCATTTATCCTTGAGGGGTATTCTAGCGCACTCCTCCTCGGTCCAGCCCCGCTCCTGCTCTTGCTGGCCACACCTAGCCCTGAATGCTATAAATGCCGTAACCTTCCGCTGGCCGTTATCATCTTTGCCGAATATATTTAGCATAGTCTCTACTAGCCCACGCCTATCATTGTTATATGCCTGCTCAAGTTGAGCATACACCAACTCGGCGTCCGTCGCCGCCGGACTGAGTTCGGACGGGGCAACCTCCTGAGCGGGTAACTCTTGCTGAACGTGAACGGGCGGCGCTTCCTGAACGGGCAGTGCTTCCTGTGCGTACTTTTCAGTTATTTGACTTAGCTTTTTTAACATATTATCCTCAGTTGTATATTATACATAATTTACATATATTAATAGTATAATTAATTTACCACACATCATAATCTGTATCTGAACCTACCTGAACAACTTCGGCCACGGCCTCTTCTGCACCGCGCCCCGTTAAGCTCATATATTCATTCTGATTGTCAACCAGCCTCTGTCCATAATCCGTTCCAGATGAGCCGTCCCAGTTGGGGTTTATACATATAGTATCATTAGCTCCATTGTAAACGGCATATATAAATTTTCCCGGCATTTTATATGCATTATCCGACCATTCATGATCCTCACCCCACTCTTCAAATACTCTGACATTCTTCATCGGCTTAGGAGCATAGAAATCTGGACCATGCTCCCTTACGGCTTCAATAATGTGATCTTGAATTCCAGTATCAGAAGTTAGGGCTTCATCGAACGCTGCCAATATTACCGTAGGGCCAAGGTTGTAATGACTATTATCTGGAGAAGCTCTGCGTCTCAAGCTTTCTACAACGCCCAAAGGGTCTTCCCGAAGGAAGGTTATCCCCAGGTCTCCATGACCCGAAGATGCAACCCTGAACCCATCGTTTAAAGCCTTCTTGAATAAGTCAACGCCACCAGAGGTACTGTGAGAGTGTATTTCCATTCCATCGGGTGGGCCTTCCCACTCATCAATTGGAATGCAGCTGATTTGTCCTTCCTCATCTCCAGAAGACATTAAGTCTGCAATCTCATCTACTGCATCTGCCTCTTTTGTAAGACCCATGGAATCCAGCTTGTTTGCCAGCTTAATTAAACTGCCAATCGCCATATGGCCCTTCTTCTTCTTCTTCTTTTTCTTCTTAACCTTTTCCGGAAGTCCTTTGTGCTTGGTTCCTGCAAATTCCTGTACATCTTTTTTCTTTATTTTTTCTGCCTTTTCTTTAATATCTTTGTCCGGACAGTCGCCGGTTTCTTTGCAGTGGTAAAGCATTCCCATAAAGCGTTGTTGTTTTTTACTTTTTGAGGGCATGTTACGACACCTCTTTTGCAATCGCATTTTTCGCAGGGGCTACATCAGAAGGGCTTAAGTGTCCGCTATCCAAAGATCTTGATATTAGACTCCTAAGTTGCTCGTCATCTACATTATCAATCATATCACCTATAATGCTCTCTAGCTGGTCTTTAGACTTTGTTGCCACTACAGCTTTTATAATAACTCTTATTTGCTTACCACTAAGTCTGTGTAGATTGCCTTTCGCACTTTGGGCTATTTTTTCAGTAGCTAAATTTTTAAGACCTCTAAATATAGAAGTTCCCCTACTCATCATCTTCCCTGTTCCTTCCGAAAAATGGCAGGCCACGCCTTCTGGCTGTTTCAATAACCGGTATGGCGAACATAACAACTGCACACCCTAGCATTATTCCCATTGTCATTCCGCTCGTAGCAGGATCTATTGCGGCGGCGGCGCCATCAGATACCATATTAAACCCTGTTGCGCCAACAACGGCTCCAAGCAAAGGGTTGGACTTTTTTCCTAGTTTTTTGGCAAGCCATCCTTCTATATCTATTCCAAGGTACATTCCAATTAACACAATGCCATTATCAACTAATCCAAATACAAAGCCTTCCATTCTAAACTCCTAAGTTTCTATATAGTTTCAAGCAATTCTTCCTCAGACTCTTCGGCCCCCAAAGTGCCCTGATCTGGAATAATCACGGCCCATTTTGGATCATCCAAACCACCCCAAGCTGTAGCTCTTGGAACCTGTTGCTCGGGAAAGCTTATCCCGCCAACTTCTTTTAATGAAAACCCACCTGGAAACGCCGTTGCCAGGGCATAAAGGCTACCGTCAGAAAGAGCTCTCGCCAACTCTTCATTGTTATTAACAAAATCATTTTGGTCTAAATCAGACCTCCCCGGGTCATAAGGAAAAACCAGGACTGTTGTTACATCTGTTTTAAAATCGTCAATAGGCTTGCTTGTATGAACCTCGGTAATGGGCACTGAGATCATCTCCCCCTTTGCTGGATCAAAATCCTCTTTGGCTCCAGGCTTGACTGTGGCATCATCAAACTGCATTGCAACTTCAAACGGAGCAACAAGCAAATAACCTGCGCCCGCCCCAAGCTCTGCTGGAATTCCACCGCCACCAGCCGGAATATCTGCCGTGCTCAAAAACTCGTTGATCATCTCCGGAGTTACTGAGCCAGAAAACACAGAGCCCTTACCAAGGCTTCCATGCGTTCCAATGTGATCGTACACCACCTTGCTTGAAACTATAATCTTACCATCATCTCGATGAATTGTGGTAAACTTACCCTCGGTTCTGATTGCTCCCGGTACTGGTCCGGCATCGTTAGCTGTCGTTAAAAAAAAATTATCTATTTTATCCGCAAGCTTATAAAGCCCTTTTTCGTCCAAGGAGTTTGCAACCTTAATCAGATTTCTTGTTGATTCAAAGCTCAAAGATGACTTAGAACTTAAAGCCTCCCTGATCTTTCCAGTTCTATCAACCTTTATCATAAACATCACCGAGGCAAGCTGTGTTGGATTATTTCTCTCAAATGCGAACTTATTGCTCATCATCTGCTCATTAAGGTGAGTGTAAATTCTTCTATAAATATTACTATCTGGACTCTTTCTGTCTTCCGCATTTTCACGACTAGTCAAAGCTGAAAACAACTGCTTTCCGTGCTTCGAAGGCTTCAGTACAGCTTCTATTATGTTCATAAATGCGCCATCAATTACGCTTTCATCTGTTATTTCTTCGTCCTGCCCAAAATAATTATTAATTAGATTTTTTATATCATAAACAGCAGTTTTTTTATCGGCCATGACAGCTCCTTTACTAGTATTATACTGACATTAATAAGCTAAAAAAATAATAGAATCTAGTAATTTCTCAACCCCGAGCTATCCCATCCGCTATTTATCCACACCGGATGCATTATATGGCTTCTTCTTGAGTAGTGACGCCATCCCAATGCGTGTCCCAGTTCGTGCTCAAGAACTCGTTCCCTAGGCTCTCCTCTCAGTAGTATTTCTGCCCACAATATTTCGCCAGAGTCTTTGTTGTAATAAAGATATGTAGTTGCAAGGTTATTAGGGTCAACTCCTCTATTGTCAATAAGCCTAATCAGGATGTTTCCATCTGGCTCACCAAATAAGCATCCATAGTGTATTGAGCTTGGAACCGTCATCCAAAACCTATACCCCAGTAACCGCCACCAGGATACTGCAGATTCTACAGCGCCCGTAGAGGTTGGAGCGTTCTTGCATATAACAATGGTTGGCTGACTTGTCCACTCGGCTGTTTTGTTTGGAGACCTCGCAATGCCAAAGCCAACAGTTTCATGAGTCGAAACTTTGCTTACGTCAGTAGTGTCTGCCCTTGCGCTACTAATGACGGCTATTACGAAAACAATGAGATGCTTAGCATGCAAAACTATCTCCTTGAGTTTTCAAAGTATCTTACACACTGCTCCGCACCTAGCTTTAATGTGCATGCATTTCTCATTATTTCATCAACGCCTATCTCATTCGCTGGAGCTATCCAAAGAACATCTTCTATTACTTGAGGCCCAAATGGAGATCCTTGTGCGTCAACACCCCATAAGATTCCGACCAGCCTCCCCTTGCCATCATAAACTCCAGAGCCGGAACATCCAAACCATCCAAAGGTGTGCACTATTATAGACCGGGCAAGCTCATCATGATGTGAAGCATAACCAACAACCATGCCTCTAAAGGTTAATAGCTCATGTTCCGATGGATACCCAGAGTATACCGTCTCCTCGCCAACCTCTGCAGCACTATCCAGAGGTCTAAATCGCATCGGCTCTCTAGACTCCATTCCGTCTATGAGTATGGCTGCAATATCGTGCGCTTTGTTTCTGTATATAAGAACGCCAGTAACTTCTTCGCTCCCAGCCTTTATAATGTACACGCCCGGATGGTCGGCAACATGTCGAGCAGTAAGAATTATGTCTAACCCATTTATCCTTACGTAGGTTCCCGAGCCATGACCACCGCCCGGAGCCATCACCTTTACCGCCGCACTCCTGACACTCGCTTCAACCCGCGAGAGTGATGCAAGTTCTATGTCTCCAGACGCCTCTACCGAGTTTCCTTTGACTTGAGCTGATGAAATTCCTAAAAATAAAAATAATGTAATAAAAAGAGATGTTGCTACAACATAAGTCTTCTTAACCACTTTTAAAAAAGTATTCATATTAACTATCCCGCATTAATTAACAAGATAATTAATAGTCTTTATAAAATTTTAATGAAATCTTAAGAAAATAAGGCATCTGTAAACCCATGCCTTCCTGCGGTATTTGCTTACTCTTCTGCTGCTTCTTCGACTAACGCAGTGTCAGAACCAGTATCAGATCCGGTATCCTCATCCTTGTCGCCGCATGCAACTAAAAGTGGCAGAATAATAAGTGTCCATAAGTTGTTCATACTTCCTCCTTGTACCATGTTTTTTAATGGCTGAATCATTCTACTAAAGAGGTTATTAAAAACAAGATAGTTTTATAAAAAACTCATGGTTACTGATTCTGCCCCCACCAGTTGGCCCCCGGGTAGTCGTCGCAACTCTATATTGTTTACTATCTTTTTTGAACAAACTCATAAAGCTTTTCTGCTTCAGTAAGCACGTCTTCTGTAGTAAACGGCGTAACGGGATTTCTCGTACCTTCTGGCTTCATAACTTCATTATCGAACTTTCTGTGTTCCCTGCTTTGTAGTATTCCAATTGCCATTCCTAGTAAATCGGCACGTAACTCGTACCCGCTCTTTTTTGAATCACTCATTTTTTATCTCCTGTGTGTTGTGTGTGTAAGGCACCTATTATAAAATTAAACCCGTGCCTACCTGCGGTTTAAACATATTAACTAAAATCTACTTTTCATTATACGAATATCTTTTATTATTTTTAAAATATTTTAGTCATCCTTTGTACTTTCCATTAGGTCTCTAACGTTATCAACATTAAAGCCTTTCGTTGTTCTGCTTATAAGCTCATATATAACGCCAGTGATTGGATGAGGCTTTGTAAAACACTGCTGAAGTCCGTCCGATATTATTGGCCCTTCGGTAGTAAACTCCGCCCAGCCATTACCCTCCCACTCTTTCATGGCAGAGGCAACATCGTCTGTTTCGTATGCAATATGATGAACACCCCCGATGCCTCCCCGCTCCTTCACCCATTCTCCGACAATAGAGTTCCCCGTGCCCTCGGATACGAAAATTTGTGGTGGAGGATAATAAACATCATCATTGTAAATGCACATCGATTTAACCACATTTGCAGAGTCGGTTATTTCAGATGATGTTAGGGCATAACATATAGCCGAAGTGCCATCGTCAAAATCTATAGAGAACTCATCCTCTATCTTGTACTCAAAAGCCTCTGTAAAGAACTTGGCAGCGGCCTTCCTATCGGCAACCCTATACGCTATATGATCTATCCTCATCTTAGTTCGAGCCCCTCTCGTTGATTATGATATTTAAACTCTTTATTCTGCCATATCTAGAATCAGATATGTGCATTTTTGACACCTTTACAATCCTATCACTACGGTCCCAAGCCTTCTTTAGTGTTGAGAGATCTCTAATTATTGTCCCAAACTCTTTATTAAACCTTCCCTTTCCAAATATCCTCCCTCTAACCTGAGTGTTTAAAAACTTAATTGCATCTATTGGGCTAAAAAACTTCGGAATTTCAACACCGGGCAGCTTTGACTTTATAGATAAGTTTATCTCATCTAGTTTTTTAATCTTATCTGAATCCGGCTTCCACCCAACATCTTTCCTCTTCTCCACCCTTATAGCCGTATTTTGAGAGGGGGTTAGGGAAAAGTCATAACTCTCATTCCCTCCAACTGCCTTTCTAGCCTTCTCTTCGTATATAGCGATATTCTCATCGGTAGCTGGAACCTCCCAGCACTCTTCCCCTTTTATTGTTTTGAGACCCACGCCTCTAGCGAGATTTGGTATTTCGTCATAAAGCCTTCGGGCCTTATCTTCATTCGAAATATCCGCATAATATGGTGCATTTTTTAAAACATAAATATTTTCATATCCAGCCGCCATCGCAGCTCGAATACTATTCGCTAAAATTACATATGGATATACTTTTGAAATATAATCAAAGTGCTTCCTGCCATCTTTATAATCATCTGGATAGTCACGCATTAGAGATTCATTTTGTTTAACGGCCTCCAATTTAACCCCTTCGCTGTCAAGACCATGCTCATCTGCAAAATCTTGATAATTTTTAGATGGAGACTTTGAGGCATTAAATATCTGAACGAGAAACACTGGATAATCGCTCTGATACTGTTCTACAATAAAATGACCATCCTGTATTGACACAAGCGCCCAAGCAGAAGTAAATCCGGACATTCCAAGGTTTGTATGGGCGACCCCATCGCCAGCATGAATTAGTTTTTTACCAATATC
>Ga0209709_10003127_pt1 | contig 13913 bp, 16 predicted proteins | sample ArcticOcean_MG_C_2_FD_187435 | JGI IMG/M metagenome (GOLD analysis project Ga0209709, IMG submission 187435) | Marine microbial communities from western Arctic Ocean - ArcticOcean_MG_CB4_136 (SPAdes) (version 2) | ecosystem: Environmental > Aquatic > Marine > Oceanic | place: Arctic Ocean... | reverse complement strand
TTATTATATCTTTACTTCTATCATCTAATTTAGACATTGCAATATTTAGTCTATCCAAACTATCAGAGCTATCATTTTCATACTGAAGTTTTTCTAATGGGTCTAAATTATCATTAGTAAGATATGTTGATGGAGACATCTCATCTTCATCCAAAGGATCAAAAGATATATCTTTTCCACTTAGCCTAGATTCCATCTGAGTGACAGTTTCTGGTTTTACATTTAATTCGCAGGCTATGTCCTTTGTTTCTGTTTCCGTTAACCAAGAAGTATGAGTTTTTTTACTTTTAAGCTTGAAGAATAATTTACGTTGGGCCTTGGTTGTTGCAACCTTGACCATTCTCCAGTTTTTAATTACAAATTCATGAATTTCAGCTCTAATCCAGTAAATAGCAAAAGATAATAACCTAACATTCTTATCTGGATCAAATCTTTTCACAGCTTTCATTAGGCCTATATTGCCTTCTTGTATTAGGTCTAAAAGAGGTAATCCATAACCCTTATACGTTTTAGCCACATGAACAACAAATCTCAGATGTGCTAATACTAATTTTTTTGCAGCCTCAAGATCATCAGATGAATTCAATTTCTTAAACAACATAACTTCCTCTTCTTTAGATAAAAGAGGCGTCTTTCTTAATTGATTAAGATAAATATCTAATGAATCACCAGACTCTAGGCCTAATGACAATTCTGATGGTAAATTTTCCATAACTCCATTGCTCACAAGTAACTACTCCTACAGGGTAATTATAATGGCTAATTCAAGGTATTCAAGCCTATAAACCTAGTTTTTAGCTATATTTTTCAGTATTTCATAGAATTTCTTGATAAATTTACCACTTAAACCTTGTTTAAAAAGGATATTATGAATATCTAATTATTTGCTATAATCCTATTGTGAAATCTATCTTATTTAAATTCTGTATCTTTAATATCATTACTCTAATGAGCCTAGCGCCATCTCTAGCAGAGTCTAGTATGAAATTTTCAGACAGAATAGAAGAATATGTATTAACAAATGGATTAAAAGTGATACTTATTGAAGATAAAAGAAGCCCGGCTATAGTTTCTAGTATTTGGTACAACGTTGGGTCAAGTTATGAATACTCTGGTGTTTCTGGAATTTCACATGTCCTGGAACATATGATGTTTAAAGGAACAAAAAATACGCAACCTGGGGATTTTTCAAAAAGAATTAAAGAGGTTGGTGGTTCTGAGAATGCTTTTACGGGCAGAGATTTTACAGGATACTATCAGAAAATACATAAAGACTATTTAGAATTATCCTTAAAACTTGAATCTGACCGGATGTCTAACATACTATTTTCTGAGGAAGAATTCAGAAAAGAGGTTGAGGTAGTCAAAGAGGAGAGAAGATTGAGAACAGATGATAAACCTATTTCAAAAATTTTTGAAAAAATTGGCTTACAAGCATTCGGTATGAAAGATTATGGAATTCCAATTATAGGTACAATGGATGATTTAAATAACATCAAGGTCAGTGACTTAAAAAAATGGTATGCAAATTACTATGTTCCTAATAATGCAACGCTCATACTTGCTGGTAACTTTGAATCTAATAATGCTAAATCTTTGATTAAAAAATATTATGGGAATTATTCAAAGCGGAAGGTAATAAATTATTCAAAAGTCAATGAGCACGAAATATATTTTGATGAGATAACAGTAAAAGACAAAGTATCTCAACCCATAGTTTTGTTATCATTTAAAAAGAAGTCTTTCAGTGTTGAGGATAAAAAAGAATTATATGCCATGGAACTATTGCTAGAATTAATGGATGGAGGCTTATCTTCGCGATTCACAAAAAATTTAATAGATGATAATAAAATTGCATTAAACACATTTATATCTTATGACTCATATTCAAGAAAAGATAGCCTGATAACTTTAGGTGGATCACCTAGAATAGGAGTCCAACCTGAAGATTTAAGAACTGCTTTTATTAATGAATTTTCAATATTTATCAAAAATGGGCTTAAAAAAAATGAGCTATTAAACACAAAGTCTAGGCTATTGGCAAATAATATTTATGAGTTTGACTCTGTTTTTTATCAGGCAATGCAAGTCGGAATGTTGGAAACAAAAAATCTTGATTGGCGTTTATTAGATGAATACGTTGATGACATAGACTCAATAACCGAAAAAGACTTGATTAATGCTGCTAAGAAAATTATTAGCAGCGATTATATATATTCTTTGATTGAGCCTGCGCCATGAAAAAAATACTTCTCATTATAACTCTATTCTTTTGTGTACTTAGCACTAATGTCATGTCGTATCCTAAAATAGAAGCTGTAAAAGATAATACTAATTATTTATTAATCCATGAAAAATCATTGCCCATTGTGGATATAGAAATATCTTTTGCTATTGGAAGCAAAGATGATGGAAACCTCAAGGGCATTACAAATTATTCTATTGAGCTATTGCATCAACAAAAAATTAATGGAGAAAAGATTATTGATTCATTTGAAAAAGTAGGAGCATTATATAATTCATCAGTTAACCGTGACTCAAGTTCTCTCAAAATAAGATTTATAAAAAATGATCAAAACATAGAATTTATATCAAAGAAGCTAAATGAAATATTAAAGGCTAAAAACTTAAGTGCTACGTCACTTGAATATACTAGAGATGTAATAATGAATTCCATAGCTTCGAGAGATCTAAATCCTGCATCAATTATCTCATATAAAACGAATGAAGAATTTTTTGTTGGTACTGGATATGCGCATCCTATTTCTGGTTATAAAAATATTATCAAGGAAATCAATATTTCTGATATAAGTAAACATCTTAAAAAAATAATAAATATTAATAATATTAAAATAAGTATGGTTGGAGATATAAATGAAAATGAGGCGACATATTTTATCTCAAGAGCTCTAGATAATGTGCCTATGGAAAATGATTATATTTCAATCTATAACAAATTGAACTATCAGGGAAATAGTAAAGTAAGAAACATTGATCATGATAGCAAGCAAACCCATATATCAATATATATTCCCTCGATAACAAGAAAACATAAAAATTTTTACAATATTTTGGTTGCTAATTATATCTTTGGCGGAAGTGGTTTTGGGTCAATGCTTATGCAGGAAATTAGAGAAAAGAATGGATTAGCTTATTCAGTATATAGTTACTTAGCACCATTTAAAGATATAGGTGTTCTTAAGATTGGAATGCAGACTGAATCAAAAAATACTGAAAAATCACTGAAAATTTTAAAAAAAGAGATAAATAAGTTTGAAAAATTTGACATCAGTGGTGAAAAAATCAAGAAAGCTAAATTTGGCTTATTAAAAAGTTTTGAATTAAGGTTAGACACTAACAAAAAAATGCTTAGCACTTTATCGGCTATCAATAATTATGAAATGCATGATAATTATTTTCAAGAATATGTCGAGGGAATTAATCTTGTTACCAAAGAAAGTATTATTTCTTCGCTTAAATCAAACTTAGACTTTGAAAATATTTTAATTAATACAGTGGGAAATAATTGATTGGCTAATAAAAAAATTAGAATTACCGGTGGTGACTTAAAATCTAGACACCTTTCATTTGATGGCAATGATTCGCTTAAGCCTACCAAGTCCTATATAAGGGAAACTATATTCAATGTAATCAAGGTAGATCAAAATATGGTTAGTTTGGATCTATTTTCTGGCAGTGGAATATTGTCAGCGGAAGCAATATCTAGAGGAATCAATAAATCTCTATTAGTTGAAAATAATAAGAAGTCATACATGAGAATAAAAGATGAGTACTCATTGTTAGGCATAGAGAATTATGAAATTTTTGGCATAGATGTTTTAAGATATTTAAAAATGAACAAAGATGTGAAATATGATTTAATTTTTGTAGACGCACCATATAACAGTGACCTACTAGAGAAGAGTATTATTATGTTAGATGAATTTAACTATTTAAGTCAAAATACATATATATACTATGAACAGAGAAAAAAAGATTACAATCAAAAGCTTGTGTCTATAATCACTAAGACACATAATATATTAAAAGATTTAAGCATAGGTGACGTAAGTTATACAATAGCTAAAATAAAGGAAAACTAGATGGCGAAAATAGCAGTATACCCAGGAACATTTGACCCAATAACTAATGGTCATACGGATCTAGCCAAAAGAGGCTGTAAAATATTTGATAAAATCATCATTGCTGTTGCTGAAAACCCACAGAAGAATACTCTATTTTCAATCTCTGAAAGAATAGATTTTGTGCAAAATATTTTCTCTAATGAAAAAAAAATTGAAGTATATCCTTTAAATAAGCTTCTGGTACAGTTTGCAAAAGATCACTCTGCAACAGTAATATTAAGAGGGTTAAGAGCTGTTTCAGATTTTGAATATGAAGTACAGTTAGCAAGTATGAACAGGTCAATGGAACCTAACATTGAAAGTGTATTTATGAGTCCTGCTGAAGAATTTGGATTTTTATCATCAAGTATAATTAAAGATATTGCTAGACATGGCGGTAAGTTAGAAAAATTTGTTCACAAGAATGTTCTTGAAGCGTTACGTAAAAAATATTCTTAGTTATTTTTGACATATATTGCAATAAAAAGAAGATCTTCCTCCAAGCTTAATATTTTTAACCTTCACCCCGCATTTACAGATTTTACAATCATAAATCATAAGCTTTTGTTTAAAATACCCGGGAGTCCCATCTAATGTTTTAAAATCTTTTAAAGTAGTTCCTCCAGACTTAATAGATTTCTTTAAAACATGTTTTATAGCTTTAGCTAAATTATCGCATTGCTTAAGAGTCATATATTTACATTTCTTATCAGGCCTTATTGATGATAGATATAATGACTCGCAAGCATAAATATTTCCAACTCCTACTACAATATTTTGATTCATAATTAGGTTCTTAATTGCGACATTTCTGTTTCTGCACTTATTTTTTAAAAAAATACCATTAAACTCTTTAGACAAAGGCTCAGGGCCAAGATTTTTAATTAAAAAATGATTATCAATATCTTGAGTCCAATGTATGGACCCAAATTTTCTAACATCATTATATCTTAAGATTTTATTGTCTTTTAATTGAATCTCATAATGATCATGCTTCTCTATATCTTTTGAACTCAAGCCATCTATAAATTTAATAATACCTGTCATGCCCAGGTGTATGAGTAAATATCCATTATCTAGTCTAAAGATAATATGTTTTCCTCTCCTGTAGATAAGTTTTATTTTTTGATTTTTAACTAAATTACAAATGTTAGAATCTATCTTCCATCTTAATTTATTATTATGAATAATAAACCTATTTATTGTCATGGATTTAAGAGATTTATTGATAGCGTTAACCACTGTTTCTACTTCAGGTAATTCAGGCATAATCTAGGTATTTATTGGACATAATTTTAAATGTATCATATGATGAATTTAACTTTAAATATACAAATATGATAGACATAATAATTAATGGAATTGTAGATTTTACATGGATAGGCTATGTAATTTATACACTGATAGTAACCCACATTACAATCGTGGCAATAACACTCTATCTTCATAGAGGAGTGTGTCATTCTGCTATAGAGATTAAGCCAACCCTAGGACATTTCTTTAGATTTTGGTTATGGCTTACAACATCAATGAAAACAGCTGATTGGGTAGCTATACACCGCAAACACCATGCAAAAGTTGAGACAATTGATGATCCGCATAGCCCTGCATTTTATGGTATTAAAAATGTACTATTACGTGGCGCAGACTTATATCATGATGAAAAAAATAATCCTGAAACTATATCTAAATATTCTCAAAACTGTCCCAATGACTGGGTAGAACAGTATGTTTATACGGGTAGAAGTAATTTAGGTATATTGTTTTTATTTATAGGGAATATTTTATTATTTGGAGTTGTTGGAATTATAATCTGGGCCATCCAAATGGCTTGGACCCCTATATTTGCAGCTGGTGGAATAAATGGAGCGGGACATTATTGGGGTTATAGAAACTATGATACTAGTGATGATTCAACAAATATGGCTCCGATAGGAATCCTTATAGGCGGAGAAGAATTACATAACAACCATCATGCTTTCCCAACAGCCGCTAAATTTTCTTTAAAACCATGGGAATTTGATATCGGATGGTTATATATAAAAATATTTTCAGCTATAGGGCAGATAAATGTAAAAAGATTAGCTCCTAAAACTGTAGTTAATATGCCAGGCGATACGCTCGACTCAGAAATTGGGTATGCGTTATTGAGATCAAAACTTACAGTTATTACAAATTATACAAAAAATGTTCTGAGTCCGTTGATGAAACAAGAATCTAAAGAAGCAAGTAGCGACTTTAAAGATTTGTTAAAGCACTCTAAACCATCTTTAGTTAGGGAGCCGCATAGGATATCGAATCAAGAAACTGTTACTTTAGATGAGATTTTTAAAAAATCTAGTGCTTTAAAAACCGCTTATCGCTTAAAGAATAAACTATTTGATATCTTGCACTCTAGAAACCTGGAGCATGAAAGCTTTATTAAAATAATAAATGCATGGAGAGATGAGGCTCAAAAAGAAGGGATTGAGTGTTTAGTTGATTTTTCTAACAGCTTGAAGGGTTATAAGGTAATTAAGTAGACTACTTAATTTTACCTTCTTTATACATCACATACTTTCTGATCGTAGGATCAAATTTTTTGATTTCCAGTTTGTCAGGCATAGTTTTCCTATTCTTAGTTGTAGTATAGAAATGACCGGTTCCTGCTGACGAATTTAATCTTATTTTTTCTCTCATAATATTATGTAATATCGTATTTTTCTAAAGCTTTATCAAGTCCATATTTATCTATGATTCTAAGGCCTTTAGACGATAATTTTAGTTTAATCCATTTATTTTGCGCTTCAGACCATAGTCTGTGCATATGGAGATTAGGCTCAAAAGTCCTTCTTGTTCTATTTTTAGCATGCGAGACATTATTACCTGACATAACCGCTTTTTTTGTAATCTGACAAATTTTAGACACTTTATTTCTCCAAACTCAAATAATGATATCAGAAACGTATTCATATACAATATATATATAAAAAATATCACAGGAAAATATAATGGATGTAGTGTTTATAAAGGAATTATGTATAGAAGCTATAATTGGTATTTATGACTGGGAAAGAAAGACAAAGCAGGTTGTATGTATTGATCTGGAGCTTGGGACAGAGATCAAGAAGGCTTCAGAATCTGAAAACATAGAATATACAATAGATTATAAGGCTGTAGCTAAGAAAGTTAAAGCTACTGTCCAGGAAGGAGAATTTTTTTTAATAGAGACATTAGCCGAAGAAACAATCAAAATGATATTTGATAACTTTGATATCACTCATGTCAAAGGAAGATTTAGTAAGCCTGGAGCTGTAACAGGATCAAAAGAGGTTGGAGTTATTATTGAGAGGAGTAGAAATGCCTCATAAGGTTTATATTGGCATTGGAAGCAATATTGATAAAGAAAAAAATATTAAGTCATGTATGACTGAGTTAAGGAAAAATTATAAAAACATTATAATCTCACCAGTCTATGAAACGTCTTCTATGGGCTTTGATGGGCCTAATTTTTATAATTTTGTATGTTCGTTTGATACGATATCAGACATATATGACTTGAAAGTCAATCTTAACTCTATTGAAAATGACCATGGTAGACACTTTAACGAAACTAAGTTTAGTTCTAGAACTTTAGATATTGATATTTTATATTATGATAGTTTAATCATATCTAATGAAAAGATTAAAATTCCTAGAAAAGAAATAATTGAATATGACTTTGTGTTGACACCTTTAATAGATATAGCTCCTGACTTCATTCATCCAGAATTAAATATGTCTCATTCTGATATTATGAAAAATCATACTATCAAGAAGCAAATAGTTAAAAAAGTTGATTTTGATATCTAAATATGAATTTTGTAATTCAATGTTTAATTTCTTACTTAGGGCTACTACCTTATTTTTATTTATTAATAGATTTATATTTTATAGAGATGTTAAGCCCAGAGATTATATATGACATCATGTTGTATAACACATTACTTGTTTTTACATTTATAGGTGCAATTAATTGGGATTTTAAGAAGAATCATATAATTTATACAATCTATGGATTTATACCAAGTTTAATAGCTTTTTTTATAATGGTTCTGAATGTTTTAGATTATGAGCAATATTTTCTTTTTTTAGTAATAATAATTTTTTTATTATTACAACTATTTATTGATTACTTACTTTATTTGAATAATAAAATCAGTAGCTCTGTTATTTATTATCTGAGAATACCAGTCACATTAATACTTAGTGGACTATTACTAACATCTATATTAGTCAGTCATCCATAAATAATAAAACTACATGTTTAGTTTTCTACCGCCGTCTACATCAATATTTTGGCCTGTAATATAATTAGCGCTTTGTATTAGAAACAGTATTGCCTTTGCGATATCGTCTGGTTCACCTGTTCTTCTTAGAGCAATGCGTGAGAGGATTTCTTTCTTTTTGCTAGAATTACCCATATCTGTTTCGGGCCACATGATAGCGCCAGGAGAAACACCATTCACTCTAATATGTGGAGCTAAATCTTTAGCCAATGATTTTGTCAATGCTAGTAAACCAGCTTTACTGACATTATAAATAATATGATCTTTTAGTGGAGGATTAATATGTATATCTATTATATTTATTATAGACCCTTTTCTTTTCTTTAGTTCTGGGTAAAATTCTTTTGATAGTAATAAAGGAATCTTTAGATTAGTATCAATAATATCAGCCCAAGACTTCTCATTTACATCATTAATTTTGGTTGGATAAAATTTAGAAGCATTATTTATCAGAACATCTATTCTTCCAAATACTTTAATAGCTTTTTTATATGCAGCCTCACATGTTTTTTTTGAAGAAAAATTTGCATTAATTGCTGCAAATGAACCCTGTCTAATATCGTTTAAAGTTTTAGATAAAGTATTAGCCTCATGACGAGACTTATCGTAAGTAATGAGTATATTATATCCTGAAGCATGAAGATATTTAGCAACAGCCATACCAATCCGCCTCGCTCCGCCTGTAATAAAAACTGTTCTAGTTATAGCCATAGATATATATTAAGGGTAAATTAAAAAATGTACACTATAATTAGAAATATATAAGTTATGAAATCACCAATAGAGTTATATCTAGCAGATAGAATCGATAGTCAGAACGAAATACCATTCTCTGAGTTTATGGAAATATCTCTTTATCATAAAGATTATGGATACTATACGAGTAAAAAGCAGATATTTGGTAAGAATGGTGACTTTATAACCTCTCCAATAAACTCATCATTATTTGGAGAATCAATTTCTAATGAATTTATAAACCTTAAATTAAATACAGATAAAGATTTGAATATTATGGAAATGGGGGGTGGAGATGCTAGTCTCGCCATAGATCTTTTGAAAAACTTAAAGACTAAAAAATGTCTCCCTAACAAATATATACTACTAGAAATATCAGATAGCCTTATTAAGTTACAAAAAGATAATATTAAAAAATCTATTCCTGATTTATATTCTTTATTTGAATGGAGAAATTCTTTAGAAGATATATCTATGGATGGTTTAATAATTGCTAATGAATTTTTTGACGCATTGCCTACAGAAAGATTTAAGGTAATAGATAATAATATTGAATGCTTATTTATTGGAATAGATGGCGATAGTTATAAGCATGTTTGGAATAGTGCGTCTTCTGACTTTATAAAAGAATTGGAATTAGCAAAAAATAATCATGAAATTTATTTTAAAAATAATTATATAAGCGAAATAAATCTTCATTATAAAAAATGGTTAAAGTCTTTAGATAAGGTTTTGAATTCAGGTGTAATATTTCTAATAGACTATGGCTATAATAGCAAAGAATATTTTCTAGAAGATAGGAATGAAGGAACCCTTGTTTGTGTGCATAATCATCAGCCAAACTTTGATCCTATGATAAATATAGGTGAACAAGATTTATCATCTTTTGTAAATTTTTCACACTTAAATAATATATGCTTAAGCACAAAACTTGATGTTTCAGGTTACCTTATACAATCTAATTTTTTAATCAATCTTGGAATCTTGGATCTATTTCAAAGTAAAAAAATGTCTGAAAATGAAAAGTTAGATGAGTTAAATAGATTGAAAAATATTCTCTTGCCAAATACAATGGGTGAAATATTTAAAGTTCTAATTATGGAAAAAAATATCGACATTCCATTATTATCAACTAAAGAATTTAATCATATGCATAAGTTATAATATGGAATTCATACATATATTAATACTGTCAGCTATTCAGGGTATAACTGAATTTTTGCCCATATCAAGTCAATCCCATTTAATACTCACCTCGTATCTATTGGGAATGAAGGATCAGGGGCTAGGATTTGATATGGCTCTACATGCGGGGTCTTTGATAGCTATCTTAATCTATTATAGAAATGAGATTAAAAAAATATTATCGTTAACTGATGAAGGGCTAGACTACCTTAAATTAATAGTAATTGGGTCAATCCCGTTACCTATTATAGGTTTACTATTTATTGATATGGTCTCTATTAATATGCGTTCTATTAGCTCGATTGCTTTAATGACGATATTATTTGCAGTTATTTTATATTTAGCTGATTCTAAGAAGAAAGATGAAATAACTAAGCTAACAAATATTAGTATCTTCACTATTATATTTATTGGCTTGATGCAGACATTAGCTATAATGCCAGGTGTTTCTAGGTCAGGGATTGTCATTACAGCAGCTTTGCTAGTAAATTTTAGTAGAGAAGACTCTATTAAGATTGCCTTTTTATTATCTATGCCTGCTATTTTTATGGCGACGGTATATCAGTCAATGCAATTGTATAAAACAGGAAGTGTTGAAATTTTAAATGAACATTTATTAGGAATGTTTTTATCTTTCATATTTTCATACATTACTATTCATTTATTTATATCAACTATAAATAAAATATCATTCACTCCCTATATTATTTATAGATTAATTTTAGGTGTGGCTTTAATTGGATTTATTTAAGTGTTTTCTTATCGCATCTTGCGCAATTCCTCTATGCGCATTTTCAATGATCTTTTTAATTTCAAGACCAGGTTTCTTTTGATCTTCTTCGCTTAGTTTAAAATTATTTATACTCTCAATCAGCTCTTCGAAAAAAATTTGATGACTATTTTTCAAATATAAAGAGTGAACCCCTAAAACATCGTTTACTTCATCAACTGCATCTGACTGCATGCCATGTATATCTGATAACTGCCATTGCTCTATATTCATTAAATCTCCAATGCTTTCAATTCTAGCTGCTTTTAGACAGCTTACTACAGATTCAGTAAGTTCTAAATCTTCTATTGGTCTCAAACAAACGGGATTTGATTTTATACTGGCCTGATGAATATACCCAGGTATACATCGCATAAACGAGTTTAATCTGTCTTTTTGGCGAATATCTATTTTCTTTATAAGAGATAAAAGCTGATCATATTTATCGATATCAGTAGGGCGATAGTTATAATATTCTGTAAAACAATTTGCAAATAGCAATGCTAAACTTTTGTATTCATTTGGAACTTTTAGATTTTGACAAAAAGATTCAATCTCTTCAGGAGTTTCTATCCAGCTATATAAACGAGTTGAAATAATTTCGATTTTTGATGCATAACTTGGATCGCTTAAGAAGGCTCTCGCTTTTTTATTTAGAATTTCAGGGAATAATATACCTCTGGCATGATGAATAATTAAAAAACTAAAAAATGAATCCAAATCTTCACCTGTTTTATATATTTCAAGCCATTTCCTCTCAGGTGTTAGGTGCTCAAGTTCTCCGCTTTCAACAATCTCTTTTATTTTATCAACTGTTTCTGGCACAACCACAAAATCATTAAATTTTGCATGAAATCTTGCGACTCTTAAAACTCTTAAAGGGTCTTCGGAGAATGCATCAGAGACATGTCTTAGTTTTTTATTTTTAATATCTTCTTGTCCATTAAATGGATCAATAAGTTTTCCATCTTCATCTTGAGCTATTGCATTAATAGTTAAATCTCTTCTAGCTAAATCCTCTTCTAATGTAACATTGGAGTTAGTATCAAATTCAAATCCTGTATAACCATGACCTGATTTTCTCTCAGTTCTTGCAAGCGCATATTCTTCGCCTGTTTTAGGATCTATAAATACTGGAAAGTCTTTGCCAACTTGCTTGAAACCCTTCTCTTTCATTTCATCGGGTGATGAGCCAACAACAACCCAATCTCGATCTTTGACTGGTCTACCTAGTAATTGATCTCTAACGGCACCACCAACTAAATAAGTTTTCATTCACCTCTACCTGACTTTTTTCTAAGGTTTTCAAAATGTTTTTGTTTTAATGAAAAGTTTAGATAGCCTGGGACTATATCTTCTATAGCTAGTTTTCCTTTAAAGCCTTTTGTGCTGCAACTGTCAGTTTGTAAGGATAGAAAATTGTCTAATGTAAATAATTTTCCAGGTAATCTTTGAAAGATAACAGCTTGTAATTTTGATAAAGTATAGTTTAGTGGAATAATAAGCCTTCTAATCTTTAATGCTTTTAATGTAATATCTATGAGCTGTCTAAAGGTATATTCGTTTGGGCCAGTAACATCAATTTTTTGACCATATGTTGTATTATCACTGATTGTGCTTATCATAAAATCTGTTAGCTCATTGACATATATGGGCATAAATTTTGAATTTGGACATGCAAGAGGGAAGATAGGTAAAAATCTAAGTATTGTAGAAAATTTATTGAAAAATGAATCATCTTCTCCAAATACAATCGATGGTCTGAAAATTGTTGTATTACAAAAATTATCCGTATTATCTCTAATATAATTTTCTGCCAAACCTTTTGTGATTAAATATTCGCTCGTTGCTCTTGGGTCAGCATTGAGAGAGCTAATATGTAGATAACGTTTAACTTTATTAAGTTCTATTGCATTAGATATTTTCTTCGTCAACTCATAATGTAAATTATTAAAAGTATTATCTCTGCCAGACTCATTCAGGATACCTATAGTATTAATAACTATGTCTGAGCCGGAAAACATAGCATTTAAGCTTCTCTCATCCAATACATTCGCGTGAATAATTTCTAGATTAGGTATAAGTTTTAAATCTTTATTAGCTTCAATATTCCTAGTTAATACGCAAATTTTATCGCATAAAGGAGATAGTTTAGCGGATAACTGTGATCCAATGAATCCAGTCCCGCCTAATATTATAATTTTGCCCAAGTTTTGCATTTAAATTTGTATCCAGTCAGCTATTGTTAATTCTATTATACAAGATTATTATAGAACAAACTATTTAAGGATACGTATGGATTCTATTAAAATTACTAAGGACATGTTTGTGGTATTAACGTATGAGCTCTATGATGATAAATCAGAGCTTCTTGAAAAAGTTGATCAGCCGGTAACGCATATTCATGGTGAAGGAAAAAAATTATTACCAATTATTGAAAATTCTCTTGATGGCAAGATAGCTGGCGATGAGGTAGAGGTTAAAGTCTCTTCGAGTGATGGTTTTGGTGAATATGATTCATCACTAGTGATTAATGAAAAACTTACAAATGTCCCTGAGGAATTTAGAAAATTAGATGAAACTATAGCTTTTGCAAACAAGTCAGGCGAGACAAAAGACTTCAAGGTTACAGAGATTAGTGACCAAAAAATCGTTCTAGATGGGAATCATTATCTCGCAGGAAAGTCGCTTTTATATAAAATTAAAATTTTAGATGTTAGAGAAGCGACACAGTATGATAAAGAGCAAGCCCAACTCGACTTTCTTCGCTCTAAAGCTTAAGTATTTTTTTAA
>Ga0209709_10003125_pt1 | contig 13920 bp, 18 predicted proteins | sample ArcticOcean_MG_C_2_FD_187435 | JGI IMG/M metagenome (GOLD analysis project Ga0209709, IMG submission 187435) | Marine microbial communities from western Arctic Ocean - ArcticOcean_MG_CB4_136 (SPAdes) (version 2) | ecosystem: Environmental > Aquatic > Marine > Oceanic | place: Arctic Ocean... | reverse complement strand
AATTACAACGCTCGTTTTAATCTTTTGTATAATATTATCAAAGAACGAAGATAATACATTTTTATACCCCGTCATTACAACGAAAAAAGGTTCGGTGGTATCAAAATCAAAGTTTTCAATATTTATTTTCTTACGTGTAATAAGTAAACCACCACGTTGTTTTACATAATTCACAATAGAATCTTCAGAAATAAAATCCATTTACTTTTATAATAAAATGTATTTAAATAAGTTTATTAAATTCTTCAATTAATAAATATTTATCAATATTTTTATATTTATTTGTATCGTATATGTAATTATCTAACATATCTTTATTGATATCTTTAAAATTATCTACTATTATACATGGGAATTTATCATATAAATCAGATAATCCATTTTTTTCAACTATAGGTATAGATCCCATTAATAATACCTCCCAAAAACGATGAGTATCAGTACCACAACCTCTTGGGCATAAAACAAATTTATAATTATCTATTGTTTTCATATATTCTTCAAAATTCATTTTGTCAGAAAAAAAAACGTAATCTTTATTTCTAAAAATATCAACAATATTATTTCTACTATTATGTGTATTACCTAAATGTGTGATTAGTAATTTATTCTCCTTATTACTCAATTGTTTTCTATTAATATATGATTCGTATATTATTGATTGATTCCCATTAGGCTGTTCCTTATATCCGAATCCGATCGGTATTTTTATAACTTTTGGGTGTTCAAAACATATATTACATCCTATCCATTTTATAATTTTATTTTCATTTAAATATTCTCTAAACCCATATTTTACGTCCAGACCAGCTACTCCTGTTAATAATATGAATTTTTTATTTATTCTAGTATAGATATATTTAAAGAAATGTTGTAATAAATCAGTTTTAACAAATATAATATCATTATCATTTATATTATTTATATTAAATTCAGGATAATTATGCATTGTCTTAAAGCCCCATTGATCATAGTGTTTTTTTGGAAAATCAATAATATGATTTGATAATATGGGTATATAATTATAAAATAATAGAGACATTATTATTAATAATATACTTAAATTTAAATAAATTATATTTTATAATGAAGTTAATATTTTACGCAAACTGTCAAGGTGATGCTATAAAATTAATAATAAACAAACTATTGCCCGAATTACAAGTTAATATCATTAGTAATTATAATAGTATATATTATAAATATCCGATTGATATTAACTTTATAAATAGTCATGATATATTCTTATATCAACCTATAGACAAAAATAATGGACCATATAGCAGTGACTATATATTATCACATTTAAAAACAAATATGATTAAAATATCATTTCCATATATCTATAATACTGGTATGTGGAATATAGTTATAAATAATAATAATTTAAAAAATGGGTTTAATAATTCATTTAGTATGTTCAATGAGAATTCTAGAATTAGTGGTAATGAATATATAGAAAAATATGACGATTTAAATTTACTCTATAATGATTTTATAAATAAAAAAATGTTTTTTAACTTGGAACAACGTTTTCATAATTCAATTTCTAAATTAAAACAATTAGAAACTATAACTACTATAAAAATTTCTGATTTTATTGAAGAAAATTATAAAATTATACCTGTCTTTTATAGAGATTGTCACCCTAGTATAGAAACAATTAAAGAATTAACAAAAAGAATATTAAACACTTTGAATATAAACTTTGATATAAATGATTTTGACAATATTAATAATATATCAGAATTTAACATGCTTACAAACGGCTATATTCCAATTACACCTTACGAAATAAAAGAATTAGAACTAAAATGGGATATCCCATATATTTTCAAGGAAGAAAATAAATTATGGAAAGAATATTATATGAAACTATTTAAATCTATTATATAAATATATTAAAATACTTATGTTATTAATTAATTCATGGTTGGGGAGATTAGGTAATAATATGTTACAACTAGTTCGAGCAATACATTACGCTACATTATATAAACATAAATATGTTAAATTTCAATCTCATTTTTTTTTAAAGAATGTAATCATTGTGATTAATTATAGCAAAGACGATAATAAAACTATAATTAACGATACTTTTTTCTCATTAAAAAAATATGACATTACCGATCCCGAACCAATATTAATGAAAAAATATTTTCAAAAATATATTAAACCAATATTTAAAATTCAAACAGAAAATGATAATGATGTAGACGATAAGAAAATTTATATACATTTTAGAGGTGGTGATATTTTTTCAAATAATCCACATAATGCATACGTACAACCACCACTATCTTATTATACAAGTATTATAAATCATTATGATAGTAGTAAGTTGGTTTGTGAGGATAAGAAGAACCCATGTATTAATGAATTATTAAAACAAGAAAACATAGAATATACAAGTAATACATTAGAGAAAGATTTATCTATTTTATCTAATGTATCTAATCTAGTGATTGGTTTTGGAACATTTGGATTTTTGTTATATTTAATGAATCCGCAGTTGAAAAATTTATATATACCTAAATATTTTTTAGATGAATTACCCAACGGTTCGTGGGGAAATGAACTTAAACTTCATATTATAGAATTACCTAATTATATTAAAGTTGGTGATTGGAAAAATAGTATAGAACAGAGAAAATTTATGATTGAGTATTAAAAATAGTTATAATTGTTTGAAGTTGGTCATTATTTATATTTACACTTGCATTTCTAAAATTATTTGCATAACCCGTTGTTATATTAATAGACAATCGTTTATAATTAATTTTGGCAATTTTACACCATCTAATATAATTATCTGTATTTGAATTTCCGGGATACATTTCTATTAGTGTAGAATTATTTTTCATAAATATGCACCAAGTTAATCCTGCTCCGTGAACACCAATTAATATATCAGTATTTGCAATAATTTCAAGTTGTTCTTTAACATTATGGTTTTCCAAATATATATAATTTATATTATATGATTGTAAACCATACTTAACATAATCTATGTTTGTTATTTCTCTTGTTCCGTTTCTTAAAACAAATGTTATATTTTTGGTAATATCTTTATTATATTTTATATTAAAATTGTTTAATATTGTTTTTTTAAAATCATCGAATAATGGTTCGTTATGAAAGTTAATACTTTCATTGACATAATAAATATTATTTATATTGATATATTCATTCTTTTTAAATATTTCATAAATATTTTTAAAATTATTACATTCTAATCCTAAACCCTTGAAAATTAAATCATTGTATATACAATCAGTTATAATACCTTGACGTTTATAAAACCCCTTAAAAAATATAGGATATATCATATCATATTTAACCTTATTATTTTTAAAGTATTTATATGTAATAAATATATGATGCATTAAATGCCAAATATTATTAATATGTGTCATAGGTAATAATAGTATACTTTTATAGGTGTTATTGCTATTTATTATATTATTTGAAATCTTATAACTTTGAATATTTGAGAAATTCATACCGTATTCTGTAAAACATTGTAGATTTATTTTATCACTATCAGTCATTATATCATTATTATCATTGTTAATGAATAACTTCATATATATTTAACTATAATAAATCTATTTAAACTTATTAATATTATTATTATAATGGTTAAAATAATTGCGGAAATCGGTATTAACCACAACGGATCTATAGAAGAATGTAAGAAAATGATCATGTTAGCAAAGGTATCAGGTTGTGATTATGTTAAAATTCAAAAAAGAAACCCAGATGTATGTGTTCCTGAACATCAAAAAACTGTTATGCGTCAAACACCATGGGGTGAAATGACTTATTTAGAATATAAATATAAAATGGAATTTAGTGAAGAACAAATAAAAGAACTTTGTGATTATGCGAAAGAAATAGGTATAGAATTTTTTGCTAGTGTTTGGGACTTAGATAGTGTAGTTTTAATGTCTAAGTATACTCGTATTGTTAAATTAGGAAGTCCTGTAATTAATAATCTTGAATTATTAAAAGCGACACAAGAAGCATTTGATTTTGTTATCATGAGTACTGGTATGAGCACAGAAGAAGAAATAGAAAAGGCTGTTGAAGTAGCAAAACCTGACGTAATCATGCATACTAATTCTACATATCCATGCCCTATAGAAGATTTAAATTTACGTTATATAGAACATTTACGTAATAAATATGGTAATAAATCAGAAATTGGATATAGTGGTCATGAATACGGATTAGTAACAACTTTTGCATCTGTCGCTATGGGAGCAATATGGGTAGAAAGACATATTACCATGGATAGAGAAGCTTGGGGTTCTGACCAAAAAGCAAGTATTGAACCTTCTGGATTATTTAAATTAGTTAAAGGTATTCGTGATATTGAAAGAGCTATTCAATATGAACCAGGTCCAAGAAAACAATTTGAAGGAGAAAACTTTAAAAAAGGTACTTTAAGAAAATAATAAATTTATATTTTTATTAATAAATTTAAAATATAAATTAATATCTTATTTATTTAATTTAAATCAGAAATAACATCTATATCAAGATTATCATTTTTTTCCATAATAAATGGTAAAATATTTTTACCACTTATTGTATTTTCATTTAATATTGATGTATTGAGTATATCAATATATCCATTATGTAAATAACATTGAGGTAAAATTTGTCTAGGTTTATTATAAGGTTCTTGAATATTATTTATTTCATTAAAAAGAGGATTTAGTATATTATTATTTAATGTATACATTTTATATGGAGATTTATCAAATGGAATAACACTTCGTAAACTATCAAATTTATCTCTATTTTCTATAAATAATTTTAATGCTTTATTTATATCTTCTATTTTTCTTATGGGAGATGTAGGTCTTAATTGTAAAATTATGTCACAAGTATAATTTTCATTTTTTTTTAACCATTCAATACAATGGTTTATAAATTCGAAGTCGGTAGATAAATCATCACTAATATTATCGGGACGTAAGAAGGGTACTTCTGCACCATATCTGCTAGATATATTAGCATATTCTTGACTATCTGTCGATACTATTATTCTCATATTATAATTACTCTTTTGTGCTTGTTCTATAGACCATGCTAAAAGTGGTTTACCATTAAAATCCATTATATTTTTATCTTTTATACCTTTTGAACCCGAACGTGCAGGAATAATACATAATATATGAACCATTTAAATATAATATATAAATTATATTTAAATGATTATATTTGTTGATATAGACGAAACGATTTGTTATTATGAAGGAAAGAGAGATTATAAACTAGCAAAACCATATTATGAACGAATAGAAAAAATAAATAAATTATATACAGAAGGAAATACAATAGTTTATTGGACGGCAAGAGGTAGTGTAACTCAACAAAATTGGTTTCAAATTACATATGAACAATTGAATGAATGGAAATGTAAATTTCACGAATTAAAGATGGGAAAACCAGCATATGATTTATTTATTGATGATAAAAATATTAATAGTGATAATTATTTCAATTCAAAATATTAATAAACTTTATGTAAACTTGGATATAATTGTAATATTACAGCAGTTCTTTCTTTATTTATTTTTGGACCTGCTCTATGTCCAATATTATTATCAAAATAAAATAATTTTCCACAATTACCTAATACCTGTTTAATTTTTATTTTATCATAATTTTTAATACATTTATTATAATACTCTTGATTTTCATTTTTATAGTATTCACCCATATACATTATATATATACATTTATTTTACTTAAATCTTTGCAAGTTCCACTACTTTCTTGATCGGGATTATCATCTTTAATATTTTCAAATAGTTCTAATCCTCTTGCTGCTTGTTCAGGTGTCATATACATATTCCAACCCATTGATTTAATCGGATCATCTTTATATAACATATAATTTATACCATCTTCACTCATCGTTCTTCCTTCATATCTAACTGTTCTAAACCAATCGTATGCTTCTTTATCATCTAATAAAATCATCCCCCCTTTTCCAATTGGTATATGTTTTCTAATATGAAAAGATAAACAATGATATGTATTAGATTTATACATTCCACGTTTCATTCTTACAGCACCATCATAAATTGGATATGGTTTTAATTGGTATGCACCACTCCATTCTATATCTTCAAATTCAACTTCACACCCTGTATGTTTAATAGTACAAGGAACTGAAACCCATGTTTTAGAAGGAATAATAACTTTACCACTAGCTTTTAAATATTTTAAACAAAGAAATAGAGCATCAGTACAGTTATCGACAGAAACAGCATATTTACTACCGGCATATTCAGCAATTTTTTGTTCAAATAAATGAACAATACCCCATGCATTATTAACATTATATTTTAACATTGTTTTATTAAATGACTCTTTCTCTTTATCCCAAATATCTCGTGCTTTATATAATTTATTTTCTGTTTTAAATCTTTTATAATATCCACCTTCGATATATTTAGTATTTGTACTTGCAGAACAATTATTATTATTTTCTTTATAATAATTTAAAGGTAGAATTCTAAAATCAAAACTAACCCTTGTAACACCCGTTTTATTTATTTCATTATTGTGATTACATAAATTTCCATTAAAACAAATTGTTTCTCCTGCATTCAAAATAATTTTTTCATATTGATCTATTCTAGGCATAGTTTCTACATTAATGGTATTAGTACCATACATATTAGTTAGTGCCATTACAAAATTTATTTCACCTATTGGATGTTTATGTAATTTATCAGAGTCATGATGGTTAACTACAACCGCTACATTATTTGGCAACATTACACGGAACGTTGGAAATTTTTGTACCATTGTTTCAGTTAAACATAAAAACGGTAATATTTCATTTCTTATAAATTTATCATATTCATCTTGTATTTCAATCCAATTATAATCTAATTTTTTATAAAATGCTTTATGAAATTCGGTATTGCTATCTTTTCCTATTTCTGTGAATAATTCATATTCTTCTTGTTGTGTTTTGTGAAGATTATTTAGTTCAATTTCAAATAATTTTGAAACTAATTCTACAAATTTATACTTATTATTATTATAATCTAATTTACATAAATGTTTTTTTCCATATACCATTTCTTTTGGAAAATCAAAATTACTCATTGTTATATTAAATATATATTATTATCATTAAATATATTTAATATTATTTTGCCCATATCATACCCCATACATTTATATATGGTATTTTTTTATTATTTTCAAAATAACATTTTTTATCTAAATCTCCTGTTTTACTAATAGAATCTCTTACAATTGGTTCTAACCAATTAATAAAATCATTACAACTCATATAATTAAATATTTCATTATCATGTTCAAATTTACCCTCATACCATATTTCAGTTGAGAATTCAGTATATCCAATCGAATTTAAATATTTTACTTCAATAATTATATTATCTATAGCATATTCATGCCATTCAAATGTAATTATTTTGCTTTTTTTCGAAGTCAAAGATTTTAATACATTTAGTTCATACCCTTCAACATCTATTTTTATTAAATCGGGTTCTCCGTGATTTTCAATTAGTTGATCTAATGATATAGTTTCTTTTAACACAGGAGATTTAAAAGAATAATGTTCTGCAAACGTTTTTCCATTTTTCATCATATATTTTCCTTGTTCTCCTCCACCAAAACAAGAGTTCTCTATATGATATTGAGAACAAGTTGAGCAACTATCAGCATTACATTCATAAAAATTTATATCACCGCTTTCATTAGAAACTGCTTTATTATAAATAACAACATTTTTATAATTTTTTAAATTAATAGATATTATATGACAATTATTAAGTATTGGTTCAACAATTACTACATTTGTTAATGCGTCATTTTTTAATTTCTTTAACGAATAATTACCTTTATTACCACCTATATCAAATATCAACATTATAAGTTTTAATATATATCTATTTTTAATATGATTTATATATTTAAATTAATTTATTACAATAATAGTAGTTATTAATATTACATTTTGAAACTTCTATCCAAAAATTATCGTAATATTTCCAATATTCTTTAGTTTTTATATTATATCCTAGTAAATTTATTATATTCTCTCCTTTAGAATTCCATGATTTGCGGTTTTGATTTTTTTCTATCCATTTTTTAGAATGAATTATATATTTTTCTTGTTTACCTAAAAATCCTGCTGTTACACAAAAGGTGCTAGAAGTATTTATTAAAATATCACATTCACTTAATATACCCCAATCATAAATATAATGTTTATTTTCTTTTGTTGCTGATCCAAAATCAAATTTATATTTCTTCTCATTTAAATATTCTATTGTTTTCAAAAAGGATGGAAAATTTTTATCATCTGTGCATAAAATAAAAATATATTCTTTATTGATTAAATTATCTATTACATGATCTATTGCATTTTTATAATATTCAAATTCATGTATTTCTCTACCATTATTACCATCATCTTTTATAATATCACAACCTCTGAAGTGAATACCTATATATAAAATATTATTTTTAAATTTGGGCTTATATTCATCTTTCAATTCTAAAAAATATCTTGGGTCTTTATTAGTTATTTTATAAAAAACATTATGTAAACAATACGCCGGGTCATCAATACAATAATCAAAATTTTGAAAGTCTAATTTTTCATCATCTAATATTGATTTGCAAAATAATCCTTTCTTTATATTTTTTGTTTCAACATGAGTAACTAAATTTTTAAAAAATTTATTTCCTTCCCAAACACAACAAGAAGCTTTTACATTATTATTATTTGCTATTTGAACTAATGAATTATACTGTAATATTTTATTACCAAATCTACCTCCTGTTATTTTATCTATTCGTATAGACATTATATATATATGTATATATATATATATATAATGAATAAAAAGAAATCAATTTGTATAATAGGAAAAGGACCAAGTGTATTATTAGGAAATAGTAGTATGTATAATGACTTTGATGAAATTGCTTTAATAAATTGGCCAATTATAGATGATAAATATATACCAAAAAGGTGCGATTCTATGTTTACACATTATTTTGGAGATCAAGAAATAGATGAAAATAGAAAAAAAATGTTAGTTACTTCAAAACCATGGAGTAACGATGATATCATTAAGTATAATGTTAAAAATATTTATTGTTGTGTTCCAAATGATGACAATTATATAAAAAAATTTATTCCAAACAATTATTACAATATAAAGATACATAAACATTTAAGACATATAATTGATATTATGAAATTTGATAATGATAGCGGTTTGCTTGCTTTAACATATTATTGCGAACAACCGGATGTTGAAAAAATATTTTTTATTGGGTTTGATACATATACTGGTAAAACTAGCAAAGATAATTATTATTTTACTCCTCCTGATAAAATCACAGGACAATATTCAACAATTAATAATGATTGTCATGATAGAGAATTATCAATAGATTATATACAGAATATAGGTAAAAAATATCCAAATATTCATTTTAATTATATATCAAAAATAAACTTTAAAGAATACGATAATTTTAAAAAATATAAAATTTAATAACATTATGTAATAATATTTATATATATATTCAATGTATATATATAATGAAATTGATTGCAGCATTAACAGCAAAAAATGAAGAATGGATTATTGGTAAAACATTGGAGGTATTATCTAAATTTTGTGATAAGATTATAATTTTAGATGATAATAGTAATGATAAAACAGAAGACATTTGTAAATCATTTGAAAAAGTAGAATGGAATGTTAGAAAAAAAAGAGAAAATATATGGCAAAGAAATGAAGCTGAAGGTCTAAATGAATGTTTCCATTTAGCAGCAAAACATAATCCCGAATATATTCTTATGTTAGATGCTGATGAAATACCAACGCCTAGCTTTATAAAATTTTTTAATAATATTGATAAATCAATTAATGCTTGGAGTGTAAGATTTATAAATTTATTTAAAGATGAAAGACATTATAGAAAAGATAATTTTAAAACTATAACTGGTATAAATATAACTCATGACCCTTTTTTAAAAAATGGATGGAGAAAAACTGTATTAGTCAAATATGATAAAAAACATAATTATACTTATAATTTTAAAGTTCAAAAGGGAGGTACTAGTAAATTTCATCCATCTCCTCAAAATATACCAAATCCTGTTGCAAATACTGAAGATTTTTTTATAGTTCATTATGGAAAAATAGATCCTAGATATATGTCTGGAGAAAAGGATAACTTTTATGCGTTAATTGAACATAAAGATGGAAAGGGTTCGTTAGAAGAAAGAATTAGACATCATGATTTATGTAGAACAGGTAGTGGTCCAAATGGACCAGAATATGTAGAGTGTTCAAAAGAATGGTTTTGGGCTTAAATAAATTATTAACTAAAAATAGGTTTTTTCCTTATATTTAAATATAAATATAAATATAAATATAATGAAATCAATTCTTTTATTTGGTAAAGGACCTTCTGTTTTAAAATGTAGTAGAGAAATAGTAGAAAAATATGATGATATAGCTATTGTTAATTATCCCGTATTAAATGATTTTTTTTTAAATTTAATTTTAAATAGAGAAATAAAATATCATTTTGCTAATTGTGGTACTTATGATGAAAGATATACAGATGAAGTAAACAATAAACTTAAAATAGAAAGTATTATAAATACTAATTTTTATAACCAAAATAATTATATAAAATTTTTTAAAAATAAAAATTTATTTAAAGACTCCATTCGTGAAAAATATGAAACATATTTTAAAGATAATTTTGATTTAAATCCAAATAGTGGAATACTTGGTTTACAATTTTTAATAGATACTGGCGAATATGATAATATTTTATTAGTAGGATTTGATAATTATAAAATAGGAGAACAAACATATTATTATCCGATAGAAAATATTAATACAAAATTAAAATACATAATAGGTGATAATAAAGATATCAAAAACGATGGTAAATATAATCAGGTAAGTGGTCATAATCCTGAAAAAACAGAAATTTATTTATCATCATTAAAAAATAAATATCCAAATATTAGTATAAAAAGATTTTAATTATTTAGGTCATAAATATAAAATTCTGCTGTCGATAAGGATGGAAATTTATTATGTTCATGATGAATTAATTTTGCGTTTTTAAAATTTATATCTATATATTCTGTAAATTTACGATGATAAACATGTGAACCATTATATTTATCATCATTCCAATTAGTTGAATATATGATTACAAATTTATTTGTTGAATTAAATAAATCATTCATATATTTTTCATAAACTACATCTTCTACTAAATGATAAATTACGTCTAATGAAATTGATAAATCATATGTATTTGAATCTTTATAAAATTCATCATATGTAAAAAAATGTTTGTTTACAATATTTTTATATTTTTGTTTACAAATATTTATTATATATTCACTTATATCTACACCAGTATAATTTTCAACATCAATAAAATTAGCTTGATTTCCATCACCAGAACCAAACTCAATTATATTTGATATTTTATTTTCTTTTATAAAACTATTTATAAATTCTGCTTTATATTCACATAATAGTCCATATGAACCACACCCTGAATTACCACCTTTTAAATATCTTTCATCCCAAATTTGTTTTATTTTGTTGTAATTATTATTTTTATACATTATAATAAATAATATTTTTAATTTTTAAATACTTTATACTATTATAAAATAATCTATTTTAAAGATAAAATAATCTATTTTAAAGATAAAATAATCTATTTTATCTTTAAAATGTAAAAACTTTTCATTAATATCACAACCAAGCCAATTAGAATTTAATGAGCAACTTCCTGTTGCAAATACTGAAGATTTATTTATAATAAATTTTGTATTAATAACCACTAAATACTTAAATACTTAAATGCTTTTTCACAAACATCGTCCCCATACGGATTATCTATTATATCAATTAATTCTTCATCGAAAAAATGAATGTTATCTACTATATTGGTATCTATCAATTTTCCTAATCCACATTCTATCGTTTCTGGACGTTCTGTTGTATCTCTACATACTAATACTTTTTTCATTGCACAAACTGCTTCTTCTTGTAATCCACCACTATCTGTTATAATTCCCTTACTATTAGATATTAAATGAACCATATTTTCATAATTTTGAGGTTCTACTAATATGATATTATCTTTATTCAATATTTCTTTACTTTCAGGTAATGATGGATGTGAAATATAAATAAACTTGTATTTATTAGATAACTGATTTAATTGATTCCACATAATATTCATTTTATCTCCTCTATTTTCTCGACGATGTAAAGTTACCACATAGTATCTTTTATGTTCTCTTATTAAATTTTTAATAGAATTATCAGGATTTGTATTTTTTTGTATATAACCATACATGTCTACTATTGTATTTCCTATTAAAACTACATTTTCTCTAATATTTTCATTATGTAAATTTTCTATTGATTTTTGTGTTGGACACAAATGAACACTTGCTATTTGTGATATTAATCGTCTGTTTATTTCTTCTGGAAATGGACTATACTTATTATTAGTTCGCAAACCTGCCTCTAAATGTATTAATGGTATTTGAAAATGAAATGCGCTCAATGCTAATGAGTAAGCAGTAGTTGTATCTCCTTGTACCATTACATAGTCAAAAATACCTTGATTTTCTTTAAATAATGAGTTACATTTTAATAAAATTTTACTTGATAATTCATTTAATGTTTGACCATGTTCCATGATGTTGGTAAATATAAAATCAGGCTTATCAATATATTTATAAAAATTTTTTATTAGATTTTCATGTTGTCCTGAAAATAATGTTTTAAATGGTATATTTTTTTCTTTAAATTTATGAATCATTGGAATTAATTTAATTAATTCAGGTCTTGTACCAAAACATATTAAGTACATATTAATTAATTACTATCTATTAATCTTAAATTATATTTCTCAATAAAATATTTTTCAATGTTGGATCTTAATTCTGGATTAGTTGTAATATATGATGAAAACTTATCTGATGCTAGTGCATTATTAGTAATATCACACATATCATCTTTATTTAGTTGTTTAGAGGTATAAGACTTTATATCTCCGAATATCTTTGAGGTAAAGCATAAATGCATATCTTCGCCTGTATCATAAGTTAATGGTTTAATTGAAAACATATAATACAGCCAATCTTTCTTAAAACACCACAAATGACCTACAAAATCTACTAATTTATGTTCATTTCTAATTCCTACATCGCATGGTTTATATAATCCTTTATTTTTATTATTAATACCTATTCTTCCGTTTCCACCAATAATACCATTTAGACCTATACATTGTTCCATATAATTTTTTAAACAATTATTACCAGGTATAATGTCGTCATCCAATATCATACATATATCTACTGGAAATGTAAAACATGTGGCAAAACGTCCAAAATATTTAGTATTATAATCACTTTTTATATGGATAAAATTATATTTATTTTTAAGATGACTAATATCCACATGATTTTCATTTTGAAATACCACTAAGTAATCCGGTTTAATAGTTTGATTATAAATCTGCTGTAATTGTTTTTCCAGATGATTTCTTTTATACTGGGTTAAAATAACTAATAATCTAATATGATCATTTTCCATTATTTTTTGTAACTATCTAATTATTAAACTTTATATCTATTATCTAATAAAATAACATTAGTTATAAATCTATTTAAGAATAAATAAATAAATAGTTGAATGGATTACCTTAATTCTAGAGACGCTGATGCTTTTGGTTAATGTTTGGTGCTACGTTGGTTTTTTTTATGCAGTGTGGTTTTGCCATGTTGGAAGTCGGATAAACTAAAAATAATTTAACTTCAAATATTATTTTATATAT
>Ga0209709_10003121_pt1 | contig 13930 bp, 6 predicted proteins | sample ArcticOcean_MG_C_2_FD_187435 | JGI IMG/M metagenome (GOLD analysis project Ga0209709, IMG submission 187435) | Marine microbial communities from western Arctic Ocean - ArcticOcean_MG_CB4_136 (SPAdes) (version 2) | ecosystem: Environmental > Aquatic > Marine > Oceanic | place: Arctic Ocean... | reverse complement strand
AGACCGCGCAGCAGATGTGTGGGCAGACATTGAGACCTTTGTGAAGTCGCCAGAGTCAGGACTGACTGAGGCAGACCGAGCAGCTATGAATAACATGCTCAAAGCTGGTGGTATCCAAGGTGACATGGTCATCCAAGATATTGCAGCAAGATTCCAGAAGTCGCAAGGCTTCCAGAAGCCCGCAAACCTGCTCGCAGGGGATGGGGCACCGTCAACAGCATTCGTGCCTATGACAAAACAAGCCTACCAAGCTGAGATGGCAGATGCCGTCAAGACGTTTGGGTACAACTCACGCGAGGCTGAAGCCCTGCGAAATCGTCGTTCTGCTTCTATGCAGAAGGGCTACTAAACTAACTTAAAGGAATATTATAATGGCTATTGGAGTTTCTCCCGGTGGAACATTTTTAACTGGCGACTTAACACAGTCTGGACACCAACTTGGTGTTGATACTGGTACTGTCAATCCTCTTTACATCGAAGAGTACGGCGGCATGGTTGAAAGCCAAATCATAAAGACATCTATCATGAAGCAATTCGTTGCCATGAAGTCTATCCGTGGAACTGACACTGTCACTAATGACCGTATCGGTACCACCTCTCTGCAAGCTGTAACTCCGGGCGTTCGCCCTGATCCCGGCGTAGCTGAGTTCGACAACGTTTCTGTTAAGGTTGATACAATCATCCTTGCCCGTAACAACGTCAACCTGCTGGCAGACTTCCAAGCTCACTACAACGTTCGCGCTGAATTGGGAATGGATCACGGTAAAATCATAGGTCGCTTCTTCGACGAAGCTATCTGCATCCAAGGTGTTAAAGCTGCTTCTATCGTTAAAGGCGACGGAACTGCTGGAACTACACGACTTCCAGAAGGCTGGAAAGGCGGAGTTCAAATCGACATGGACACAGCAGGAGACGAGGCTGACTCAGCTAAACTCCAACGTGCTATCGAAGACATGGTAGAAGCTATTGAACTGAACGACATCGAAATTGAAGGTGCTGCACTGTTCGTTAACCCTACTCAGTACTACGTACTTCAGCGTAACGACAAGTTGATCAGTGGAGATTACTCTACTGGCAATGGTGATTACGCTCAGGGTACCGTCATGAAGTCATGTGGCGTTCCTATCTTCAAGACTAACCGTTTGCCACAGGAAACTGTCACTGGACACTACCTGAGCAACGCTGGTAACAACGCTGCATACGACGTTGACGCTGAAGAAGCTAAAGTCGTAGCCCTCCTGTTAATGCCTAAGGCATTGCTGGCTGGCGAAACTATTCCTTTGACTTCTAAAGTTTACTACAGCGATGTAGAACTTCAGTGGTTCATCGACTCTTACCTCGCGTTTGGTGTTACACCTAACCGTGCTGAGATGGCCGGAATCGTTCGTAAGGCGTAAGTCTTACTATCATAAATATGCTCGATCCCTTTGGGGTCGGGCTTATTTTTCAACTATGAAACTTTTGGAGAACAATCATGGCGAAGACAGTAATATCAAGTTCAGCATTGGCTAAGAAGTACGAGACAGCAATCCGTGCAGCCGAAGCTAAGTACAAGAAGGACGGAAGCAAAGGATCTAAGGCCGCAGTATCTAAGGCAGCCATACGATCAGTAGATGCTAAGTTCAAAACCTAGCAACATAACTATTAACCTGATGCAGCATACTGGGCTGGAGAGCCGCTGCATCTTTGACTGAAAGGCATTACAATGACAGAACTAGAAGCAATCAACTACATACTAAACCAAATTAACAGCCCCGGAGTTACAGCTCCTGAGGTTGGCATGCCCGACTACGACGCAGCAGTAGCTCGTCTAGCCGAGGCAAGTGCATGGGTACAGAAGCGTGGCTGGTGGTACAACACCGAGACCAATGTAACCCTGACACCTGAGACTAACGGCACGATCATACTGCCTACTAACCTCACTAAGATCCTCACTGCTAGCTCAGGCTTCATGCTTGACCGCAGTGGACTCGCATACGATGCGAACACACAGAGCACAGACTTCTCTGCTTACTCCTCAATCAATGTTGATTGGGTACTGCTACAGCCTTGGGACAACCTCCCTACTACGGCACAGGACGTGATCCGTATGGCAGCAGCACAAGAGATGATCGTTATCGAACTCGAAGACATGCGTAAAGCAGACAACCTGACAGCTAGGTATCAGGAAGCGTACGTCGAGATGAAGAAGGATGACCTCGAAGTGAAGAAGCGTAGCATAGCCTACAACCCCGCATTCATTATAACTCGTGGTGGCGTACGACCAAACCGCACTGGCGGTCTATTCCCCAGTGGAAATAACTTAGGGAGATAACTATGAGAGCTAACGGATCATTCAAGTCCCTCATAACAGGGCTGGCAACAGTCCCAGTCTCCCAGCAGGGAGAACGTGCGTACATGCAGGAATGCGTGAACATGCGGAACGACCAGATCAGTGGACTGAAGAGACGCCCCGGCGTAGAGCTGGTAGCATCCGGACTCACAGCAGTGTGGGACGCAGGGTCAGGTACTATCAGCGATAGCCTGTCCAACTTCAACCCATACAGAGACGTACTCAAATCCTTTAGCCTCGGCAACGATGACTACTGGATGTACAGCCAAGGAACGTACAACGCATCTACAGCAGGACTGGTAGGCGTATTCAACAAGCAAGGCGAGAGCGTACCCTGCTTCTCAGCAGCGAGCGACTACCTCACCAACACCAAGGGCAACGACTCCGTGAGACTAGCAGTCTCAGGAGACTCTGTCTTCGTTACAAACAATGAAGTACAAGCAGAGATGGTGAAAGACTCACGACCACTACAGTACCCTAGTTCAGTGGTAGCTGTGAAGTTCGCACCTACTGTATACAGCAAGGTAGTCATCGAGTGGTTGTATCCATTCAATGACCAAGTAGGCAAGATCGAGTACGAGATAGGTCAGGATCACCCTGAGCAGCCTATACCTGCCATCGAGGACGTAGACACTGGTGTTAACACCACTGCCTTCCTCATAGGTCAGGCAATACAAGCGCAGATGGATGCAGACCTCGTCTTAGGTATTCAGTGTATCTTCAGCGAAGACTCGTCAGCCATTGTATTCAAGGTAGACGCATCACTAGAGCTAGTGAACTACACCAAGAGAGAGTCACTGTACAGCGGAGTAAAGCTATCCGACGGTACTGGTGGCGCTATCATAGCAATCAACGAGAGCGTACCATCTATCAACGACCTACCAAGGGACTTCGTACCCAACGGTATCGTGAAGGTTCAGCCAGACGCAGAGTCAGGTGCAGGCGCATTCTATATGCAGGCAGTGTACACTGACGGCGCTGACGTGCCTAACAGTGGCGGTGAAACACCCGTGCCTCTAATGCCGTACCCAAGTATCAACGTCATATCAGCAGACATAACAGCCGACCAGCCTAACCCTAAATACCAGTACAGATCAGGCTTCTGGCCTGCATCAACACGCTGGGGCGCAGGCGGAAGCTTCGACCCTAACCTACCTAACGACATATTCCCAGACACCCTTCCGGGTGGTGGTAATGAGAATCAGGTGAACTACGGTTTCTACTGTGACACTGAGCTTCCAATAGATGACAGCGCAAGTACAACAGTAACGCTGCACACTGTAGGCCCAGCAGAGGACGAGGTGCCAGCAGGCTCTTGTCGGTACGTAGAGATATGGTATCGTGAAGGTTTAGACACAACGGCGCAACCGTTCAAGCACACCCGTGTGCTGCACTGCGACATGTACAAGACTAAGTACTACCCAGAAGGCACACCCACCATCTCAGGTGGAGCAAGCCACAACATCTGGACAGGTACAGTTGACACTGGATTCGCTATGAAGCCCAGCAACGGAACTCAATTCGAGATCTACTCGATACACTTCACGTCACCTGTCAACCAGACAGCACGTACCACCTCAGTTGAGTGGGTAGAGTGTAGCCACCCTACGCAGGACACAATGATCAACCCAGATACCATGCCACACGTATTACACAGGCAGGAAGACGGCTCATTCGAGTTCGGCAGCATGAGTGACGTAAGCTCTAAGGCAGTACAGAAGGTACAGGCTCGCGCAGCAGGAGACAACATCTCTAACCCACCCCCAGCATTTACTGAGGGTGCGATACGAGACATAGCATTCCACCAGAGCAGGATGGCAGTACTAACCAAGGACAAGGTGTCCATGAGTGTTAGTGGTCAGCCTAACGATTGGTGGCGTGGCTCCGTAGCGCAGCTCCTAGCAACTGGCCCGATAGACATTCAGTCTACAGCCAGTGCAGCAGGAGACCTACGCAGCTTCGTGTCACACAACGGCGACCTAATGGTATTCGGCCCTCACGGCCAGTTCCGCTTCTCAGGACAGAAAGCTCTGACCCCACAGAATGCGAGCTTACCTCAGGCAGCAGCTTACCCGGCAACGATTATAGCAACACCAATCAGCTCAGGTAACAATGTGTACTTCCCGACAACGTACGGAGAAGCAGGTGCTGGCCTCAGTCAGTTCAGCCTCGACCCACAGATCCAGAACCTCTCGGTAGCAGCCCCTATGGCAGCTAAACAGATAGGTATGATGACTATGGATGTGAAGCAGATAGTCGCCTCCGCGACCACAGGCTTAGTAGCCTTGCGTCTGGAGAACGAGCCACTGATAGCAGATGGCGTGCCTGATGGCGGAGGGAACTCATCGAAACTGTACATACTAGAGTTCCTACCTGACATAGACATACTCAAGCAGGCAGAGCCTACTTGGTCTATCTGGGAGTACGAGTTCGGACTGCACATAATCTCAATGCGTGTCTCAGGAGACAACATAGAGTTCATGGGCACACCGACGAATGGCTCGGGCAACGTGCGACTGTTTAGACAGCCACTGCACGACCATCCCGGAAGGCCATACCTCGATGAACTGACAGGTACCTTCGGCGCATACAACGGAAGCTACTACGAGTCAGCCGTAACCTTACCTCCGATCATCACCCGCGACGCAGCGGGAATCAGAATGACGGATGCTAAGAAGCGACTGAACTCAATCACTGTAAGTGTAGAAGGTGATTGTAACGTAGTGGTCAACGAACTGCTTCCTCAGTACCACGATGGTGGATCAGGTAACTTTGTTACCGACGTACGCTTCCAAGCGAAGTCTAAGTCGAATGATGCAACCATCAGGATCACATCTGAGGACGAGTACAAGATGTCCCTCAACCAAATAGAATGGACAGGCACCTATTATAAGGCAGGCCGACGATTCTAATCTTGCCCCTTCGGGGGCATTACTAATTCAAAGGAGAACGCCCTATGTCATGGGTAGTAGTAGGAGTGTCGGTTGGCACAGCCGTGTTGGGTAGTGCCTCCGCAAACCAAGCAAGCCAGAAGGAGTACATCGCACAACAAGCCGCCACACGTCGCTCAAACGCACGTAAGGACAGGGCACAGATGGAAGCTTGGATGATACAGGCAGAAGACAACGGCAAGCGTAACGCAGCCGCTGACTTCAACCGCGCAAGAGCAGAAGCACTTCTCCCAGAGAAGGCACATGCTATAAACGCACAAACAACTAGCGATAGCGTAAACGCACAAGCAACATCAGCAGCAGCTAAGTCTGAAGCAGTAGTTCAAGCAGCCGCCTCAGGCAGCGCAGGAGCCTCTGTGGATCAATCTATACAACAGGTAGACGATGGTGCAGCCAGAGTCCAACAGGCCATAGAGATGAACAGACGCACTGCTATGATGGGCATAGGACAAGAATATGAAGATCTATTCTGGGCACAAGACGCAGCTAAGAAAGAACTCAGACTCACAGGACAGATACACGACTACGCGGCAACTGATCGCGGTGGCGCTGCTATGTCTACTGGCGATTGGGTGGGCGTCGCAGCCACTGGCGCGAACGCATGGGCCGCAAACCGATAAGGAGATACACATGAGCACGACATTCGGTCAAGCTTATAGACAGGAAACAGAAGAAGTACAGAGTGGTAGCATAGCTCCACCCGCCGCTGATGTCTCCCGCAAGTCGGTAGCCAAGGCAAGCGCACAGGGAACTGTGGACAGTAACTTTCAAAGTATAGGACAAGTAGAAGTCGAGCGCGTAGACCAAGACGCCCATAAGATAATGTCAGCTCTACTGAGCGTAGCTGGTACAGCCGCAGACGTTATCGGCAAGGAACAGAGACGGAAGAAGGTAGTAGAAGGCGCACGTCTGGCCGGAACCGCAGATGGCCGTGAGGCTATCGACGGTATGGACACAGTAGTGAGCAAGATCTTCGGGCCTTCCATCACACAGCGTGCTGGTCAGGAACAGATCGTCAAGGACACTACCATTGCACTCAACGGCAAGCTGACCAATGACGCTGGAACCATCGGCCTCAAGATGTCAGACGCAGAGTGGGATGCACACGTCGATAAGACTATGTCTGCACAGACAGACCTGTACAAAGACGAAGACATCAAGGACATGATCACTGGTGACTTCGCCAAGCGTCTCGGTACCATCCAGTCAGGATGGATCAAGAAGTCTACTGTCTACCGACAGCAGGTAGCTAAGGAGAGCTTCGAGAAGACCGTACACAACACGTTCGACCAAGTCTCACCCAACCTACAGAGCATCGACCCGCAGGTCAAGGCTGACGCACAGCAGGCAGTAAGGGACATAGTCCAGCGGCCAGCAGGAATGACTGAGGAAGCACACAGGACATCTCTCGTGGAATCTCTGTCACGTCAGTTGACAATAGGCAACAAGGACGTCTACGACGCATTCAAGAATACTGGAGCATTCGCAGAGTTAAACCAATCACAGCAGGATGAGTTGGAAAGCATGGAATCTGCTTACAACGCTAAGAACGACGCTGGGTGGTTAGCTGGAGTTGACGCACTAGAGAAGATGGGCAATGCTACTAACCGTGACGGTTCAGCTAGGTTCAGCGTACAAGAGCAGCTAGACGCAGCATACGCACTACGGGATCAGAACCCGGAAGCATGGGCTATCGCAGGTCTTGAAAGCACAGTCAACAACATGATGACTACCATGAACAAGTTTCAGGAGCAGCAGATAACTGACAATGAGAACTTCACGCTTATAGCTGGCGGTTCTTCACTAGCAGTATTCAGGACACAGAAGCCAGCAGACGCACAGCGTGCCCTGACAGCTAACATAACCACAAAGCTGAGTGACTCTATCATAGCCGAGAACGCGGCAGAGGCAGCAGCTCGTGGAGAGGCACCAGACCCTAACTTCCAGCCTACAGAGAGAGAAATGCTAATACAGTTAGCATCTAAACCTCAAGCTATAAGTGAGCTATGGTCATCTGTAAACGAGCCTAGTGACTACATAGAGAAGTTTGGAATGGACGTGTACAATAAGATCATGCACGTACAACCAGACGACGCAGAAGACAAGGCACTGCTTACGCAGATCCGCGCACTGGAAACTCTTAACCAGACTAACCCCACATTATTCTTGAAGCAATTCAAGGAGAATGGCCCGGAGATGTTGAGCATATTCAAGAGCATTGAGCAGAACGGTAACTCCCCTTGGGCAGCAGTAGCTAGGTTAAAGGATGACCGAATCTCAATGGCGCTCAAGGCAGACACTGGCGATCTAGACCCAGAGCAGTTGGTGCAAATGAACAAGCGACTGGGCAAGAGCTTTGAAGATCTCGTAGACGACCTACCCAACCAAGGTGGTTGGTGGACGGACGCGACTCCCGAGAACGCTGACGAAATAAAGAATGCTATGATGCAGATCGCGCTGGTAGAGTATGGCAGAGGCCATGACTCCACAGACGCTATGGACTTAGCTAAGGCACAAGTACTCCAGCAAGGAGCACAGGTCGGCCCAGTATTCATCGTAGGCGGAGCTAAAGCTGAAGAAATATCAGGCTTTAACATCGAGAAGTATGTTCGAGGATTCAGTGATGATGACGAGATCAATGGTCTGATGGTAGAGAAGTACGGCTTACCGAAAGACACCAACTTCTTAGACCAGATGAAGCGAGCTACAATCTCACCAGACGGACGCACCATTATCGGCTGGCTAGAGACTGAGACTATGGGTCAGAAGCCCTTCGCATTCGACATGCCTACGAGCCAAGAGATGATGCTCCCCTCCGCTGAAGAGCAGAGACGCACCATGTTGGCTAACGTACTAAGGCTAGGACGTGACGCAGTCATAGAAGTACGAGGCGGCGGCATTAACCCTAAAGCACCTTCACCCATCAAAGATGGAATAGTGGCAACAGGTGATGCAGTAGTCCAAGTGAACACGGGATCTAATCCCAGTCACGACAGGCCAGCTCAGATCGCTCACGTACGGGCGCAGGAAGCGTACAAGAAGAAGGAAGCGGAACGGCAGCGTAAGGCTAACACCTACGTAGGCTCTGCTGCTATAAAGCAGGTAGAGTCAATGGAAGGCCGCCCACTAACCTACATAGAGAAGACCATCGTAGGATACGAAGGCTTCGTAGACGGTGAGTACCCCGATAAAAAGGGTATGGCTTCTGGCGTAGGCCAGACTGGTGAGTACAGAGACATGAGCTTCGACGAAACTGTCAAAGCACACGTAGTGCGTATCAAGAACCCTAAGAAGCTACCTGACTACGACTCGTACCCCGAGTACCTCAGGGCTGAGTTACTAGCAGCAGAGTACCGTGGCGACATCGGAGAGTCTCCGAAAGCTATGGCGTATGCACGAGCTGGAGAGTGGGAGAAGGCAGCCATCGAGTTCTTGAACAACGATGAGTATAAGCACATCAACACACCAGCAGGCATAAAGCAACGCATGCGGAATACCGCAATGGCAATGACCAAGTATGGTCAATCTCTTTAACTAATGGCGTCAGATCGCCACGGAGTGAGCATGATAGATACAACAAACGACGAAGTACTAGCCTCAGAGCTGGAACTCGAATCAGTACGAGGTGTAGCAGGAGCAGAACTAGAACTTAGCGAAGCCCGTGCTGAGTACGTCGGCCTAATAGGCGAGACAGGAGTATCTGAAGAGCCACCCGTGGCGACAGCAGTAGTTGAAGAAGAAGTAGAACCAGTAGTCGAGGCTCCAGTTGAGCCTCGGGATACTGCCTATTCAAAGAAGCAGGCCCTATTCGCTGACTCGTTAGCAATTAGTCCTGAAGCAGAGAAAGAAGTAAACACAGACCCACCCTCGTTCACACAGGCCACAGGCTGGATGTACGACGAGATGGGTGTGACCAATAACCTAGCGCGTGGTACCACGCAGTTCTTGGAAGGGGCCGAAGAAGGCGACTCCAAGATCATATCTGCCTCAATGGACATTCTCATGCAGGGTGTCCCTGAGGAGTACCGAGACATAATAGAACTACAGCCGAGCTTCGCAGCAGCCGAGCGTGAATCAGCACGAATCCGCGAGATAGCAGCACGAGACGAAGCACGAGTACTAGAGTCCGGGGGCCAGATGTTGGCTACCGGAGTGGCAGGATTCGTAGTAGACCCACTGAACTGGGTACCCGGATTAGTCCTACTTAAAGGAATGAAAGCAGCACCCAGACTAGCCAACATGGCTGGTATAGGGCGCGGAGCTGAGACCACACTAGCCAAACAGGCTGCTGTGTGGACATCATTCGGTGGAGCAGAGGAACTAATACGTGGCTTGCCACAGTTAGCCACTGACAACACGTACAGTCAGGAAGAGTACATCACAATGGCTATAATGGCCGCTGGCATGACAGGCGCTATGCCCATGCTAGGACGTGGAGCACTGGGCCTCGGCAAGAAGTCGATCAATGAGATAGCATGGGCTGGTCAGACTATGGGCAGCAACGCTGTGTACCGTAGGATGGTAGCCACCGCCGAAGTAATCGGTGAGCAGACAGCTAGCTCTAAAGGAATCCTAGCCAAAGCTAAGGCGCTTGACCTCGCAGCAGTTGCTCGTGAGTCAGCCAAGCGTGCAGCACAGGCTATTAAGGACAAAGTAAACGATCTCCCACGCAGGGCATTCGTAGAGGCACTGGAGGAAGTAGGTGACGACGCAGGTAAAGCAACAGGCGCAGTCGGAACATTCTTCAGGGGCATCGGTGACGCCATCGCTGAGAGATCAGCAAACAATGCAGTACTCAAGGCGCAGAAGGCTGAAGCAAAGCGAGTCGCGGCACGAGAGAAAGCTGTAGAGAAGATGAAGAAGGAAGGTGAAGACAGCCCAGAGCCGCTGACTGAACTGCAAGTAGCAGAGAACGAAGCTCGCTTCCACCACGAGAGACTGTACGGAGAAGACTCCGCCACGCAGCAGAAAGACAAGGCTGTGAAGTCACAGGTGCGCCAAAGAGAAATACTCGGCTTTGATGCTGAAGGTAAACTTTCAGGAGATCAAGTCGGTAACATGCAGAGACTGAAGGCTATTGTGGCAGCATCCGGAGAGTACCAAGGCTGGACAATACCTTCCCCGACACAGGCATTCCGTAATCAGGGAATGTACTCGTTCGGTGTTAGAGGCGAGGACGTCATAAACTGGAAGACACAGAAAATCACAAGGTTCAAGGACGCCGCACAGAGACAGGATTGGGTTGACGCTCAGATCAAGAAGGAAGACGCAGAGTTCCGAAAGGAGTTCCCACGCGACGACCCTAAGAATGACACAGCAGCAGCAGACGAGCTACGAGGAAAGATACCTGACCAAGTAGAGCGGGATAGCTTCGAGGTCTGGGAAGGCACACCTGCCGCCCAGTTAGAAATGACTATCGACATCCTGCGAGCACGTAACTCCGCTATGCTTGAGAACCTGAAGAAGAGTAAATCTCTCGGGATAGTAGCAGCACGCTTAGAAGAAGCTGGTATAACCCTCGGGAAGTTCATCGGATCAGGTAAGGACAAGGCAGTATTCGCAGTCGATGGTCACCCAGACATCGTAGTGCGTATCGCTGTAGGCCAACCTGAGAAGTATGTAGACGTTCACAGTGTACTCAAGCCCACGCACCAAGAGGCAGCAGGTGCTTTGACACTAGAGATCATGCCTAGAGTAGTTCCGGTAACTAAGCTAGAGGCACAGAAGCTAGTAACAGACTGGACTGAGATCTTCAAGACGTTCACTGTCCACGGAGACCGCTGGCTAGACCCAGCAGTAACGAACATGGGTAAACTACCTGACGGTAGGATAGTCATAATCGACGGTGAGGTAGTCCCAAAGTACGTGACAGAAATAGGTAACCCGAAGTTCGGCAAGCTAGAGCACGCAGAGATACCTCCGCTGGCTAACAAAGTCGATCCAAACGCAGAGGTACCACTGGTAGATCCTAGAGTGAAGTTCGATGAGGCGATGGATGTCCTCGAAGAAGTAGTCGAATCCGCTGGCAAGGGTGAGAACCCTAATGCTGGAGCAGCAGGTCGTAAGACCACAGCTAAGGACAAGCGAGACGACATGTTAGCTGACCTCAAGTATGAGCAGCGCATGCTTCTGAAGAAGGTCAAGGACGCTAAGGACGCCGCACAGGCTTACCTAGACGAGTCCGGTATCATCGGAGATCCTCGTACAGAGATCATGAGAGCTATCAATGCAGCACACGACTCAGCCATCGAAGCAGTGCACAGAGCACACGCCAAGAAAGGCTTACGCCCACAGCGCACTCGCCTCAACAATGCACAGGGAACAGCCCACGTTGGCGGAGCAGTGGCAGCAGTAGAGCGTGCAGTCAAGCATGCCTTCGCAGCCCTCAACTCAGAATCATTCCCAGCAGGAATCAACGTAAGGCTACGTGGCGACCATGCCACTGACGCAGCGTTCAAGAAGGCAGGGATAGAGCGAGCAGACGGCGAGACATTCTCTCAGGCATTCGAGCGTACGGCAGCTAAGATGAGCCACGTACAGCGAGGCCAGATGATCAGTGACCTAACCAACGAGATGGATATACAGTTGAGCCGTATGGCTGACGACATAGACTCCCTCGAATGGAAATCTAACGATCAGCGTAACGCAGCTATCCACGAGATAGAGTCGGCACGCATACAGATAACAAACGCACTGGACATGGCTAACGTAGTAGCAGCTAACCCGTACACAGACGCCTTAGTAACTGGCGGTCAGTGGCAGCAGGTAGCTTCTGAGTGGCGTGCCCAGAACAACATGAATGAAATAGCAGACCAGTTCGTCAACAACAAGCTACAGAGTGCGCTCAAGCACCAGTACGCTATGCTGACCAACTCACTTGCAACTCGCCTAATGGCGAGCGAAGCACCACTAGCGCAGTGGTTCACTCACTCTATCCTCGAAACCCCTAGTGGCTTCGGAGGCAAGATTGACAGGAACCCACTGACAGCAGCTATCTACTCGGAGAACATGTTCAACGCAGCCAAGATAGATGTAGCCCGTGGATGGGAGAAGCTTATGATCGACACAGCCAAGATAGAAGGCTGGGGTGCAGGTCGTAGGGTTCGTAACACCGCAGGCAACGCGAAGACTCACGCAGACGTACAGCGTATCAGTGAGGAAGTGATGCTCGAAATGAACGCACGTAACATGGGCCATGAGTCTACCGCATCCTCAGCAGTCAGCGAGTTCGTAGATACCTTAGGTGGTAGCTACAGCAAACTACACGACTTGCAGAACGGACACGTAGCAGGAATCCATGCAGGCAACAAGATAGAGAACTATCAGCACCAAGTGTGGGACAGCCACAAGCTGTTGTCTATTATAGGCACAGCAGGCGGCAGGGACAGCTTAGAGAAGCTATTCTCCGCAGGGTATGTCCGTGCAGGCTTCGAGGAAGCAGAAGCCAAGCTACTAGCCAAGGCGATTGTAAGCGCCAAGGAAACAGCAGCAGCACGACCACGGAAGGAATCCGCACAGTTCGGTGAGGAAGATCTAGCCAACGCGATGCCAGACCTATTAACCATAGTTGAGAAACTACGGAAGGGCGGCAGCGACGAGGAGATCATCCAGAAGATCATAGAGAAGATGAACAAGCAGGGTGGTGCAGATATGCCCAGCTATGCTAAGAACAGGACACCTATTGACCTAGCAGCAAGCATCGAGATCGACGGCAAGACCGTACGAGTCGTTGACCTGATGGACAAGGATGTACCTGCTACGTTTATACGCTACGCTAAGGAAGCCACAGGACGGAGAGCAATCTCTGAGTCCACAGGCGGCCTCCTGAACAGCGACAAGAGCATCCACGACTTCCTGACCAACATGGCCTTGGAAGCTGGAGACCTCGGCGCTAACGTAGACGTCAAGTCAGCACGTATCGCACTACAGCAGATGATGGGTAAGTCCTATGACGGACAGCTACCTATGAATGCTCGACGTGTACGAGACGCAGTATCCCTCGCAGGCATGGGTGGTCTAGGTGAGTCGCAGTTAGCCGAGTTCGGCTTGGCGATCAACCGTGGCACTATGGGCCTAGTGGGACTGATGCAGAAGTACAATGCAATGAAAGGCGGCTTCGACGAGAAGTTCCGTGGTATAGAACTATCACACGAGCAGATGACAGACAGGAAACTGATGTCAGAGCTACAGGAAGTATCAGGTCTGTACGCAGACATGTACCTCGTTGACCGACAGAACATTCACTTCGATGCAGCAGAGACTGACGTGAACTCTCTAACCAAACTGATAGACACAGGAACGGGCGGTAAGTACCGACCACTCCTGCAACGACTACAAGGACGAGTCACTGGCTACGGAGCAATCCGCCAGATGGAAGACCAAGTAGCAATGGCTTCTATATCGCAAGACATAGCACGCTTCATGCGTGGAGAGAAAGTGTTCTCTACTGACGGACGACTCAGAGATCTGGGCGTACCACTAGAGAAGGACTCTTGGCTTCAGAAAGCCTTCGACCAGCACGTCTCCTATAAGGAAGACGGCACAGTCGAGACTCTCAACCTACAACGATGGAGCGACATGGACAAGGCGAAGTTCGGAGTGATACTGAACCGCTACGCCTCACAGCAAGTACAGAAGGGATTCATAG
>Ga0209709_10003119_pt1 | contig 13932 bp, 10 predicted proteins | sample ArcticOcean_MG_C_2_FD_187435 | JGI IMG/M metagenome (GOLD analysis project Ga0209709, IMG submission 187435) | Marine microbial communities from western Arctic Ocean - ArcticOcean_MG_CB4_136 (SPAdes) (version 2) | ecosystem: Environmental > Aquatic > Marine > Oceanic | place: Arctic Ocean... | reverse complement strand
TTTTTTTTTTTAGCTTTTTTTTTTTATCAGATTTCATAAGTTGAAATTATTTATTAATATTAGTAGATATAACGCATTTTAAGTAATAAAAAAATAAAATTAAATAATTTTTATAAAATTTCTATATTTTTTTTAATTTAACGATTAAACAGCTTTTGAAACCTTTGTTTTTGATGATAAAGGGTTTGACAACTTATCTAACATTTCTTTAGGGCAAACCTGTTTGAAATTTTTTACTTCATTTTTGAAATTTGCTAAAATTTTTGATGCTATTTTTGATTTAGTTTCATTAAAATGTTCATCGATCAAATCTTTTAAATAATTTTTCCAGTAATCATTTTCAGGTGTTTGCCAGATCACAGATTCTGAATTTACGTAATTTGCAAATTCATCATCTGGATCAAAAATAAAAGCCATACCTCCAGTCATTCCTGCTGCGAAGTTATCACCAACTTTACCTAAAATAACAACTGTTCCACCAGTCATATATTCACAACCATTAGAATCGCACCCTTCAATAACTGCTTCGGCTCCAGAATTTCTAACTGCAAATCTTTCTCCTGATTGTCCAGCTGCGAAAAGTTTTCCAGAAATTGCTCCATAAAGCACTGTGTTACCAATAATAGTATTTTCATGACTAACTAGTTTACTTTCCGAAGGAGGTTTAATAACAATTGTAGCTCCGGATAAACCTTTTCCAACATAATCATTTGCATCCCCGGTAACCTTTATTTTCAATCCTTTTATTCCAAAAGCTCCTAATGATTGTCCAGCAGAGCCAGATAAATTAATAATAACTAAGTTATTGTTAATTTTATTTCCTTTAAATTTTTTATAAATATAATGTGATAAACGAGTACCAACAGCTCTATGGGTATTTTTAATTTTATAACTTTTTTCAATGTTATTTTTTTGCTCAAATAAAATTTTAATATCATTATAAATTTCTTCATCTAATGTCGATGGCACTTGATTTATCAAACCTGGTGGACAGTATCTATTATTTTTTCCAGGGTCCGCTTGAACTAGTAGTGGGCTTAAATCTAAATCATCTAAATTTGATGTGCCTCTGCTTACCTGCTTCAATAGGTCTGTTCTTCCAATAATTTCGTTAAGATTTTTAAAACCTAAATTAGATAAAATTTCTCTTACTTCTTCTGCTATAAATGTAAATAAATTTATAACTTTTTCAGGTGTGCCTGTAAATTTTTTTCTTAAATCTTTATCTTGAGTACAAACTCCAACTGGACAAGTGTTTGAATGACATTGTCTAACCATTATACAGCCCATAGCTACTAGAGAAGTAGTTCCTATTCCAAATTCTTCTGCACCCATCATTGCTGCCATCACAACATCTCTTCCAGTTTTTAATCCACCGTCAGTTCTTAAAGTTACTTTATGTCTTAGTCCGTTTAAGGTTAAAATTTGATTTACTTCTGTAAGTCCCATTTCCCATGGAATTCCCACATATTTTATACTTGTTTGTGGACTTGCGCCTGTGCCTCCCGAATGCCCTGATATTAAAATTACATCAGCTTTAGCTTTAGCTACACCTGCTGCAATAGTTCCAACTCCTGTTGATGCTACTAATTTTACTCCTACTCTAGCTTTGGGATTAGATTGTTTGAGATCATAAATAAGCTGCGCTAAATCTTCTATAGAATAAATGTCATGATGTGGTGGTGGTGATATTAAAGTAACTCCTGGAGTTGAATGTCTCAATTTTGCAATTTCTTTTGATACTTTAAAACCAGGTAGCTGCCCTCCTTCTCCTGGTTTTGCTCCTTGTGAAATCTTAATTTCTATTTCGCTACAATTATTTAAATATTGAATCGTTACACCAAATCTTGCTGAAGCAACCTGCTTAACTTTTGAATTTGCGTTATCTCCATTTTCTCTCTTTAAAAATCTTCTTGGATCTTCTCCTCCTTCACCGCTGCATGATGCTGCTCCAATTCTATTCATTCCTATTGCTAATGTTTCGTGAGCTTCTGCCGATAAAGCTCCAAGAGACATACTTCCACTTCCAAATCTTTTTCTAAGACTTTCAATGGTTTCTACTTCTTTAATATCCACTGGTTTTCCTAATTTTTTAAAATCTAAAAGGTCACGTAAATTTATAATTGGTAAATTATAAATACCCTCAGCATATTTTTTGTATATTGTGTATGAATTAGAAGTTACAGCAGTTTGTAGCATATGAATTAAATTACCTTGATACTGATGTGTTTCTCCATTTTTTCTATATTTATAAATTCCCCCAATTGGAAGGATTGTTACATTTTTTTGAAAAGCTTTTCGATGTAGTTCTTTTATTTTTTTTTCAATACCAGAGATACCTAATCCAGATATTCTAGATATCATTCCTGGAAAATACTCTGCAACCAAAGATCTGCTTAACCCAACGGCTTCAAAATTGCATCCTCCCCTATACGCACTTAAAATTGATATTCCCATTTTTGACATTATCTTAAGCAAACCATTGTCTATCGATTTGATATATCTATCTACACATTCTTTAAAACTCATATTACCAAATAATTTTTTTTCAAAACGTTGATGTATTGAGTCAAATGCTATGTAGGAATTTATTGTTGTGGCTCCAACCCCTAACAAAACAGCAAATGAATGAGTGTCTAGGACTTCGCTAGTTTGAACATTAATTGATGCAAAACCTCTTATTCCTAAATTTACTAATTTTGAATTTATTGCACCAACAGCGAGTGACATGGGTATTGATGCTTTTTTTTCATTAATTTCTTTATCGCTAAGAATTAAGTGTTTTCCACCTTCTCTTACTGCAACTTCTGCTTCTAAACGAAGTTTGTCTAATCTTTTTTTTAAACCTTCATTAACATTAAAAGTGCAATCAAGAACTCTAATATTTTTTTTGAAAAAAATTGAAAATTTTTCAAATTGCGCATTAGATAATACTGGACTATCAAGAACATAAATGTTTTCTTCTTTTAAGTTTTCAAAATCAAGTATATTTCCTGTGTTACCAAACCTAGTTTTTAAACTCATAACTTCATTTTCTCTTAAAGAATCTATTGGTGGGTTTGTAACTTGGCTAAAATTTTGTCTAAAAAAATTTGATAAAGATCTGTATTGATCAGATAATACCGCGGTCGGTGTATCATCACCCATTGATCCAACTGCTTCTTTAGAATCTTCTACCATTGGATGCAAAATAATCTCTAAATCTTCAATATTAATTCCTGCTAGATATTGTCTTCGTCTTAATTCATCTCCAGAAAATAAAAATTTTTCTTTTAATATGTTAAATTTTTTATCTAAATCTATAATTTGCTTATTGTATTTTTTATAGTCTTTTGAAATTTTATCTTTAAGACTTTTACTATCATGAATTTCACCACTATGAAGATCAACTGCAATTGCTTGTCCCGGTCCTAGTCTACCTTTAAAAATTACTTTATTATTTGGAAATGGGATCATGCCTGTTTCCGATCCTGCAAATAAAAGTTTATCCGATGTAATTGTATACCTTAATGGCCTTAATCCATTTCTATCTTGAGCTGCAATAATCCACTTTCCATCTGTTGCTGCTATAGCTGCTGGTCCATCCCAGGGTTCAATCGTGCTATTTAAAAAATTAAATAACTGCTGATGAGATTTTGAGACAGTTTTTCTTCTCTTTGACCAGGCGTCTGGTATAAGCATTAATTTTGCTAGAGCGATTGATTTACCAGACCTAACAAGTAATTCAAAAACATTATCTAGTGCAGCTGAATCAGAATTTCCTTCGCTAATAACTGGTTTAAGAGCATCAATGTCATCAAAAAAATTACTACTCATGTCTTGCTCGTGGATTTTCATCCAATTTATATTTCCCTTGATAGTATTAATTTCACCATTGTGGGCTAACGTTCTAAAAGGCTGTGCTAAATTCCAACTAGGAAAAGTGTTTGTCGAATATCTTTGATGAAAAATTGCAAATCTTGAAATAAATCTTTTATCCAATAAATCAGGATAAAATTCTGATAGGGACTCAGCTAGAAACATACCTTTATAAATTACGGATCTTGAGCTAAATGAAGAAATATAAAAATCTCTCAACTGGAGGAGATTTGATTGTTTTTCAATTTTTTTTCTAATTACATATAAATCTCTTTCAAGATCATCATCTTTTATACCCTCTTTATTAGGCTTAAAAATTACTTGTACAATTTCTGGCCTATTACTTTCTGCTTTAGACCCTAACACCTTCGTGTTTACAGGTACTTGTCTCCATCTGTAAATATAATAATTTTTACTTAGCAATTCATTTTCAACTAAGGTCTTACATTTTTCCTGTGAAGAATAATCATTTCTTGGTAGAAAAATCATACCAATACAAATCTTGCCTTCTTTATGTTGTCTTCCAGCGTTTTGAATTCTTTCAATAAAAAAATCTTGCGGAATTTCTACGTGTATACCAGCTCCATCACCTGTTTTTCCATCTGCATCAACTGCACCTCTATGCCAAACAGCTTTCAATGCTTGAATCCCAAACTCTACAATCTTCCTAGATTTTTTTCCATCCATAGATGCAACAAAACCAACTCCACAAGCATCATGTTCCTGGGTAGGGCTGTATACATTTCCTTCAATTAATTTTTTTAAATTTTTTTGATATAATGTCATATTACGCTACTTTTTTTTTATTTAATTTTTTATTTTCTAAATATTTTTGCATAGATGCCGCTGCGTCTCTTCCGTCTCTTATCGCCCACACTACTAGGGACGCTCCTCTAACAATATCCCCAGCTGCAAAAACTCCCGATAAATTTGTTTCCATCGATTTCATATTAATTTTTATAGTTCCCCATTTAGAAACAGAAAGATTAGAATTATTAAATAGTTTAGGCAAATCTTCAGGATCAAATCCTAAAGCTTTAATTGCCATATCTGCTTTAACTTCAAAATCAGAATTTGGAATAGGCTCAGGTTGTTTTCTGCCTGATGGATCTGGTTTTCCAAGTTTATTTTTTTCGACTATGATAGATGAAATTTTATTATCACCAATAAATTTTTTTGGATTAGTTTGCCAAAGAAATTCAATACCTTCTTCCTCTGCGTTATTAACTTCTCTTATTGATCCAGGCATATTTTCTTTGTCTCTTCTATAAAGACATTTTACAGATTTAGCATTTTGTCTTATAGCTGTTCTAACGCAATCCATAGCAGTATCTCCTCCACCAATTACAACCACGTTTTTATTTTCAGCATTAAGAATACCATTTTCAAATTTCTCCACTTTATCTCCTAGACCTTTTCGATTTGAGGCAGTTAAAAATTCCATTGCAGGAAAAATATTTTTTAATTCATTGCCGGGTAATTTTATTTCTTTTGATTTATACACTCCCGTAGCTACAAGTACGGCATCATGTTTTTCTCTTAATTCTTCAAGTGACTTATTTTTTCCAATTTCTATATTGTGTTCAAACTTTATGCCTCCTTTTTTTAAAAGATTGGTTCGTCTTTCAACTACAAATTTTTCTAATTTGAAATTGGGTATTCCATATATTAATAATCCCCCCGCTCTGTCATACCGATCATAGATAGTAATCTGATATCCTAATTTTCTTAATTCCTCTGCACAAGCTAATCCTGCTGGTCCTGCCCCTACAATACCAATCGATTGATCTAAATCTTTTTTAACTTTAATTGGTTTAATCCAGCCCTTCTCCCAAGCTGTATCGGTAATATATTTTTCTACCGATCCAATTGTTACTGTTCCGTGTCCTGACTGTTCTATTACACAATTCCCTTCACACAATCGATCTTGTGGACATATTCTTCCACAGATCTCTGGCATATTATTTGTGCTGTGAGCCAATTCGCTTGCTTCTTGAAGTCTACCTTCGGCAGTAAGTTTTAGCCAATCGGGAATATTATTATTTAAAGGGCAGTGAATTTGGCAAAATGGAATTCCGCATTGGGAACATCTGCTTGACTGTAACATCGCTTTATCGTGAATAAACTGATCATAAATTTCTTTAAAGTCTTCTACTCTGTAATCAACTTTCCTTTTGTTTGGATTTTGTTGATTGACTTTTACAAATTTAAGCATTTTTTCGGCCATAAGTTTTTCCTTTTCACTTAATTTTTACATCAATATTAACGTGTATAAAAGCATTTTTAGGTCACTAATGCTGACCTATATTATTAAAAGCATAGCAAATTTGTAATTTATATTGCATACCTGCTATGCAATAGTGTTTTATGCTTTCATCTGTTGAAATTTTAATATTATCCGCAGTTCAAGGAATTTCTGAATTCTTGCCTATTAGCTCTGCCGCTCATCTGGTTTTAATTGCCAAATATTATTCTTTTAATAATCAAAATTTATTAATTGATATTTGTTTGCACCTTGGGTCGCTGTTGGCGATCATAGTTTACCTAAGGGATGAATTGTTTAACTTTATAAAAAATAGAATTTTTTTGCTAAAAATTTTAATAGCTACTATTCCTATAATACCTATTGGTTATATTCTATATCAAACAGGTTTAATTGACCATTTAAGAAGTTTAAAAGTCATAGCGTGGATGACGTTAGTGTTTGGAATTATCTTGTATATAAGTGATCAAAAAAATATTACGAAAAAAATAAATAATGACTTCAGCAAAAGTTCTGCGTTAATTTTCGGTTTATTTCAAATTTTATCCTTAATACCTGGCGTTAGCAGATCAGGTATAACAATTTCTGCAGGCAGGTTTCAAGGATTTAATAGATTTGATTCTGCTAAAATTTCATTTTTTTTATCAATACCAGCTCTTACTGCAGCAAGTACTCTTGGTATTTTTAATGTTTTAAAAGAAGGAAGTTCTGAACTTAATTTTTTAGCAATTATTGCTGTAATATTTTCTTTTTTTTTTTCATATATTGCCATAGCTTTCTTCTTAACTTTTATAAAAAAATTTAGCTTAAAAATCTTTGTATTATACAGAATAATTCTTGCTTTGATATTGTTATCAGTAGTTTATTTATAGCCTTTTTTATATATTGGAGCTATTTGAGATAGCAAAACTCCAAAGAGTATAAGCAAACATCCGATTACATTATGGATATCTAAAACTTGATTTAGAATAATCCATGCAGCAACTGTAGCAAAAACTGCTTCTAAAGAAAAAATAATTGCTGCAGGTGCAGCAGAAATATTTTTTTGTGCATATATTTGTAATGTAAATGCAACTCCACCAGATAAAGCTCCAGCATAAACTATTGATACTATTTCGTTTAATATATTTGCAATTATTATTGTTTCAAATATTGCTGCAAAAATAGTTGAGAAAAACGCAACCACTAAAGCTTGCAACGCCCCAAAAAATAAAGGTAAATCAAAATTTCTAATGAAGGTTCCAATAAATATTATATGCAAACTCCAAAATAAAGCACACAATATAACAAGTCCATCTCCTAGTCTCATGCTAGCATTTGAAAAATCACTTAATAAATAAACTCCCATTATACAAAATAATACTGATGGCCATATACTCCAATGTATGGATTTAGAATAAAATAAAAAAAGAATTATTGGAACTATTGGAACATAAAAAATCGTAAAAAAAGCCGCATTAGCTACGTCGGTATAAAGCAAAGCTGCCTGCTGAACATATGTACCCAAAAATAAAAATAAACCAATAAAAAAAAGTAGTTTATAAAATAAACTTTTATTTTTATTTATTTCTTTTTTTATTTTCTTTTTTTCAATTAATAAGGCAAATGGTATTATAGATAGAAAACCAATAAAAAATCTTGATCCATTAAAAGTTAAAGGACCAATTTTATCCATTCCTGTATCTTGTGCTATAAAAGTTGTGCCCCAAATAAATGTACATAGGAGAGCACTAAATAATGATTTAGATTGAGACATAAGCTTTAGACTGCTAGCTTGTAGGCAAAATCTTTTCCAAGGCTTTCTTTAAGATGGACGCAAAACCTAGCTCCTTCAGCCCCATTGATAACTCTGTGATCATAGGACAAAGATAAAGGAAGCATAGTTCTGCTTTCGTAGCTATCTCCCATAAATACTTGTTTTTTTTCTGCTTTTCCTATTCCTAAAATAGCAACCTCAGGTGAATTAATAATTGGTGTAAAAAAACTTCCTCCAATGCTACCTAAACTCGAAATTGTTATGGATCCTCCAAAAAATTCTTTTTTATCTATTTTTAAATCAGCTGAAAGTTTACTTACTTTTTTTAATTCTTTCGCTATTTCTGTTATGTCTTTTTTATCAACATTTCTAATCTTTGGAACCATTAATCCATGAGGTGTGTCTACGGCTATTCCTATATGATAATATTTTTTATATATAATTTGTTTGCTTTCTAGATCCAATGATGCGTTAAAAATTGGATAGACTTTAAGTGCTTGCATTACTGCTCTCATAATAAAAGCTAAAGGTGTAATCGAAATTTTTTCCCCAGTATATAAATCTTTTAAAGATTTTCGAAACTTCTCCATCTCTGTTATGTCTGCCTCATCATGTTGTGTGACATGTGGAATTTCATTCCATGATTTTTGCAAAATGGGTCCGGCTATTCTTTTTAATCTAGGTATTGGTTGTTTATCTATTTCACCAAATTCAGTGTGATTATATTCTGAAATTTTAATTTCTTTTTTTAAATCTTTTTTTTGAAGAGATTCTTTCACAAATACTTTAATATCGTTCTCATTAATTCGACCTTCTCTTTGTGATCCCTGTATCAAATGTAAATCAGCTCCCAGTTGTCTTGCAAACTTTCTGGTTTTAGGACTAGCACTAATTACTGTAAATTTTTTTTCTGACATTCTATAGCACAGTTGGCATAGGTTTATTTTTATCTATTTTATATTTTTTTATTGCTTTCTCTGCATAAGATGATGATATCAATTGTTCTTTAGCTAATGCACTTAATGTGTATGTTACGATATGTTCTTTATCCACTTCAAAAAATTTTCTTAAATTTTTTCTACTATCACTTCTTCCATAGCCATCTGTACCAAAAGAGTAGAATGATTTAGTAGTGTAAGGTCTTATTTGATCAGCAAAACTTCTCATATAATCTGAAGCAGCAATAATTGGACCATCTTTTTTATTTAAACAGCTTTCTACATATGATTTTTCCGGTTTGATTGAAGGATTCAGTAAATTTGTTCTTTCAGTTTTCATTCCATTTTTTCTTAACTCGTTAAAACTAGTTACACTCCAAACATCACTGTCAATGTTGTATTCTTTATTCAAAATTTCTGCAGCAGATATCATTTCTCTTAAAATTGTTCCACTTCCTAATAGCTGAACATTAATTTTACCTTTATTTTTAAATTCTTTATATAAATACATTCCTTGTAAAATACCTTTCTCGCAATCTTTAGGCATTGCTGGATGTTTATAGTTTTCATTCATTGTTGTTAAGTAATAAAAAATATTTTCCTGCTTGTCATGCATTCTTCTAAGGCCATCTTGAAATATTATTGCTAATTCATATGCAAATGTTGGGTCATAGCTTATACAATTAGGTATAGTTGATGCTAGCAACTGGCTGTGTCCATCTTGGTGCTGTAGGCCTTCTCCAGCTAAGGTTGTTCTGCCAGATGTAGCTCCTATAAGAAAGCCTCTTGCTTGAGAATCTCCCGCCGACCAAATAAGATCCATCACACGCTGAAATCCGAACATTGAGTAAAAAGTGTATACTGGTATCATTTCTAAATCATGATTAGTGTAGGAAGTACCGGCCGCTATAAAAGAAGACATAGCTCCAGTTTCCGTTATACCTTCTTCTAAAACTTGACCTTTTTTGTCTTCTCTGTAGGAACTCAGCTGCTCTGAATCTTCTGGTTCATATTTCTGTCCTTCATGTGCATAAATTCCAATTTTTCTAAAAAAACCTTCCATTCCAAAAGTTCTTGCTTCATCAGGAATAATTGGGACTAATTTAGGTGCAATATTCTTATCTCTCAGCAAGCTAGTTAACATTCTTACTAGTGCCATCGTTGTAGACATTTCTCGATCACCTGAGGATTTAAGTAGATTTTCAAAAATATCTTTAGATGGTTGTTTTATTGATTTTGCATAAGAAGTTCTTTCTGGTAAATTTCCTCCAAGCTTCATTCTTCTTTCTTTAAGGTATTCAATTTCATCTGAATTTTCTTTGGGTTTATAAAATTCTATATTTTTTACTTGTTTGTCAGTAAGAGGAATATCGAAACGATCTCTATAGTAAAGTAGATCTTCTTCTCCCAATTTTTTCTGCTGATGAGTAATATTTATGCTCTCTCCTGATTTACCCATACCGTAACCTTTGATTGTTTTTGCTAAAATAACAGTTGGTTTGCCTTTAGTTTTTATAGCTTCGTCATACGCTGCATAAACTTTATGAGGGTCGTGACCACCTCTATTCAGTTTCCACACATCTCTATCGGTCATAGATGAAACTAATTCTTTAAGGGCAGGATATTTACCAAAAAACTTTTCTCTTACATAAGCTCCATTATTTGCTTTAAATGCTTGGTATTCACCATCAACACATTCGTTCATTCTTTTAATTAACAAACCTGATGTATCTTTTGTTAATAATTGATCCCAATAAGATCCCCAAATAACTTTTATTACGTTCCACCCAGCCCCTCTAAATATCCCCTCAAGCTCCTGAATAATTTTACCGTTACCTCTAACTGGACCATCTAATCTTTGTAAATTACAATTAATAACAAAAATAAGGTTATCTAATTTCTCTCTTGAAGCTAAACTAATTGCTCCCAAAGATTCTGGTTCGTCTGTTTCTCCGTCTCCTAAAAAAGTCCATATCTTTCTTCCTTCGTCTTTTATCAAACCTCTATTAATTAAATATTTTGTAAATCGAGCTTGATAGATTGATAGAACTGGTCCAAGCCCCATTGATACAGTTGGAAATTGCCAAAACTTTGGCATTAGCCATGGGTGAGGGTATGAAGAAAGTCCTTCAACACCTACTTCTTGTCTAAAGTTTTCTAATTGCTTTGTTGTTAATCTGCCTTCTAAAAATGCCCTAGCATATATACCTGGAGCACTGTGTCCTTGAAAATAAATTAAATCTCCTCCAAATGTATTACTTTTTGCTCTCCAAAAATGATTCATACCTACATCATAAAGTGTTGCTGCAGAAGCAAATGTACCTATATGACCTCCCAGCTCTGGGTTTTTCTTGTTTGCTTTAACCACCATTGCGGCAGCATTCCATCTAATTAACGATCTAATTCTTCTTTCTATATTTTGATCACCCGGAGATTTGGTTTCTAGTTCAGCAGGAATAGTATTTATATATGGAGTAATTCGAGTTATAGGTTGATTGGATCCTTCTTTGTAAGCTTCACCAATCAATTTTTTTAAGAGGTATTGTGCACGATCATTTCCATCTTTTTTAACAACCGCATCTAACGATTCTAACCATTCTTGAGTTTCTACTGGATCCAGGTCATGTCTATCTGAGTATAATTTACTTTTTATTTCTATTTTTTCTTTGGGCTCCTCAATTGTAGCTGACTCAGCTACCTTAATAATTTTTTCAGTTTCAGGTAAAATTTCTTCTTTTTTTAATCCAGATACTTCTTGTCCATTTTTTTTAGGAGTCTTTGGTGTTTCTACTTCTTTTGCTTTGTTATCCTCAATAATAGCTAACACACTCCCTTTTGAAACCTTGTCACCTATTTTTACTTCTAGAGAAGAAATTACCCCAGCAAAGGGAGAGGGAACTTCTACGCTAGATTTATCACTTTCTAGAGTAACTATAGGATCATTTTTTTTTATTTTCGATCCTGGCTTAGTTAAAATTTCAATAATTTCTACATTATCAAAATCACCTATATCTGGAACAGTTATTTTTGTAGACATAATTGATGTTTTATTTATACCACAATTTAATCAATTTTAGGCCATCTAAATATTGTTTCTAGTTGAATGGCTTTATTTTTAAAAAATATAACTAGATTATTAAATTCTAATAATTATAACAATCTAGATGCAAAAAACTGGATACAAAAAGTAATTTTAAAAAAATATTTAAAAGAAATTTAATATTTGCATAAAAAATATATATAAAGATACTTTAAATAACGTATATACTTTGATAGAAAAACATTGGGCGCCTGTAGCTCAATTGGATAGAGCGCTTGGCTACGGACCAGGAGGTTCTGGGTTCAAGTCCTAGCAGGCGCGCCAGAAAGAAATTATATGTCAAAAAGATATAGTGGGAAATCGTTTAAAGATTCAAGTGTGATGAAGAAATCTAAGCTAAGCTTAAAAGAAAAAAGGAAAATAAAAAAGGAAAAAAAAAACAAACAATGAGTTTGCAAAAATCAGTTATATATTTTTTTGTTTTAATATTATTTTTTGTGTTAATTTTAACAATAATTTTTTAAAAAATTATGAATAAAGATTTTGAACAAATAAGTCTTAAGCCAGGTTTTATGAAACATAATGGTGGAATTTTATTCAAAACTATTTCTGAAAGTGAATATGAATTTAAGGCAAAAATAAATGAAAATCATCTAAACGCCGCTGGCATTACTCACGGAGGCTTTATTGCAGCTTTTGTTGATGCTGGGGCAGGCACAGCAGCACATAGATCTTCAGATCAAAATCCATGTGTAACTATTTCTTTAGAGTTAAAATTTATCTCTGCAGTAAAATTAGGACAAGAGCTTTTTGGAAAAGTTAAAATACAAAAAAAAACTAAATCACTAGTTTTTCTAACTTGTGAACTTACAGCCACAAACAAGATAATTGCTACTGCTTCTGGAGTTTGGAAAATATTAAAATTAACGGGTGCCGGACCAGGCGGGTAAAGATTTATAAATATATATGGCTGGATAAGAAAAAACTACAGTCGATAAAAAAGTATTAGGGAAAAATGGTATTGCAAAAATATAGCACTCTATAAGGCCAGATATAGTCTTATCATATGGCAAGTTAGATAGGCCAGGACTTCCTAGGGCCCAGACACCAAAATTTGAAATTATAAAGAAAATAACAGATCCAACAAATCCATAAATAAATAAATTTTTAAAATTAATTTTTTTACTTAATTTATAAAAAGTAAATGAAATTAATAATAAAGATAAATAAACAAAAACCATATTTTCGTAAAATCCTAAAAATAAATCTGCTATTAACATTGAAACTATCAATGTTGCAAAAGATAGATAAATATTTTTAAAAAAATAGCCACTCATTATTGCTACTGCAATAACTGGTGTAAAATTCATTGGATGTGGAATTAATCTTGCTAGCGCCAAAATCAATATCAACATGATCGGAAAAATTTGCTTATTTGTAATTTTAAATAACCTGGTCATAATAGTTACTTCTTTAGCATAGATCGTTGTTTACTATCAATATTATTTCTATATTTTAGCTCTTTTAAAACTCTTTCTTTTTGCTGATCAGAGTAATTTAGCCAATTTGTTATTTCTGAAGTAGATCGCCCACACCCTGCACATAATCCATTTTGAGGATCAATTGTGCAAACATCATTACACGGAGACTCTATCATTAATAGGATCTTCTTATTCCAAAGTTATAAGACCTGTCCATTTGAGAATAATCTCTTACCGTTTCATATTTTTCATCTAAAATATTATTGATATCGAAAAATAAATTATAAGTATTAAATAAATTATATTTTATGGATAAATCATTTACTATATAATCATCTAATCTTTCATCACGCCATGTTCTGTTTCCATTCCCATAATCTCTAGCATCATCAGAAAACTTTGTATTTAGTGATAAATCTAAGTTTTTATAAACTGGAATTTTGAAATTTGTTTTCAAATTAATTAAATGTCTAGGAACTCTGACCATTTCGGTCATAAAATAACTTGCATTCATATCAGGATCGTCTTGCTCTGCTCCATCATAAGTGGATGTATAAGTATAATTCAAATCAAAATTTAACTGATCGCTTTTTAAC
>Ga0209709_10003117_pt1 | contig 13945 bp, 14 predicted proteins | sample ArcticOcean_MG_C_2_FD_187435 | JGI IMG/M metagenome (GOLD analysis project Ga0209709, IMG submission 187435) | Marine microbial communities from western Arctic Ocean - ArcticOcean_MG_CB4_136 (SPAdes) (version 2) | ecosystem: Environmental > Aquatic > Marine > Oceanic | place: Arctic Ocean... | reverse complement strand
AAAGACTTGTTTACCTCAATTCTTGCAACATTTGGAATTAGTATTTTAGCCCAACAGTTAATGAATTTTGCATTTGGTGCAGACGTAGTAGTCGCTCAGTCAAATTTTGGAACAACAATGTTATTTAATAACTCAGTTACACTTCCTAACGCAAAGATATTTTCAGGAGCAGTTTGTGTAATATCTGCAATCATTCTTGTCATCTACATGAAGAAATCAAAATTAGGTAGAGCTATTAGAGCAACCGCGCAAAATGCAAGAGCAGCAAAAATTTTAGGTGTTGATACTGAAAAAGTTTATGCAGCAACTTTTGGTATTAATGCAGCATTATGTGGAATAGCTGGCGCATGTATTGCAATCACATTCACACTTCACCCTTATACAGGATTGCCCTACACAGTTAGATCATTTATGATTGTAATTATCGCAGGACTTGGAAATTTACCAGCTGTGGCAATATCTGGTATGGGTCTGGGAGTATTTGAAGAATGGGCAGATTACTTGCTTGGAACAGAATTTAGAATTGCAGCAGTATTCTCGTTACTAGTGATCATATTGGTCTATAGAAGATTTAAATTAGCTCGAAAAAGAGAGTATTTAAAATAATGAATAAAAATACACTCTTATATGCAGGCTTAATAATTTTTGGTTTGGCTGGAGCATTCATATTCCCTGCGTACAAACTACAATTATCATTTTTATATATTCTAATTGTTTTGGCTATGACTTGGGATGTTCAAGGTGGTCAAATGGGTTACAACACATTCGGAAATATTTTATTCTTTGGTGTTGGAATGTATGTTGCCTCAAGCACACAAATAGCAATGTTTTTTTCACTAGCTGAGTGGACAGATGCAGGTGGAGAAAAAACCTTTGTTCACACTATACCACAATTTTTTCAAGGTTTTGGAGTTGGCATATTATTAGCTGGAATTATTCCAACAATAATTGCGGGAGTAATTGGTTATGGAATTTTAGGTTTAAGAGGACATTACTTTGCAATTTGTACTTTGGCATTGGGAATTGCTGCAGGTGAACTTGCAGGTGGAATTGAAATAATTGGTGCAGGTCAAGGTATGACAGTTCCAGTTTGGCCAAAAGGTTTTGGAACCAATGCTTCTTCTTCACAATTTTTATATTATCTAAGTTTTGCTCTAGCACTTGTAACATTTGTTACTTTAAAATGGGCCTACAGCACAAGATTTGGTTTAGTTTTAAATGCCATAAGAGACAATGAGGATAAAGCTGAAGCAATGGGAATTCATACAATGAGATATAAAATTATTGGTTGGATGGTATCTGCATTCTTTGTTGGAATGGCTGGAGGATTAATGGGGCATATCAATGGCTATATTGAACCAACGGAAATTGCTTTTGCTGGCCCAACATTTGGAGTGTTCATGGTTTTAATGGCAATCCTTGGTGGTAAAGGAACTTTGTGGGGACCGCTTGTTGGTGCAACTTTATTTCATTTATTTAAAGAAGGGTTTTGGACTTATTTCTTGGGCTGGCAGTATGTTGCTCTTGGAGTTTTAATTATTGTAATCGTTGTTTATTTTCCTGAAGGGGTAATGGGATGGCTAAGAGAAAAATATCCTGAAAGATTTGGCGAAGTTGTAGATGAAGCAGACCTAAAAGCACAGGTGGAATTAAAGTAATGGCTATATTAGACGTATCAAATGTAAGTAAATTTTTTGGTGGTGTTAAAGCTAACGTTGATATTTCAATGTCAGTTGAACAAGGTGAAATCGTTGGATTAATTGGTCCAAATGGATCAGGTAAAACTACTTTATTTAACTCAATCGTAGGAACTTACCCAATTGATAATGGTTCAATTAAGTTTAATGGCACAGAAGTTTCAGAACTACCAGTTCCTGTTGTTGCAAAACTTGGGTTACTTAGAACTTTCCAGCAAACTAGAATTTATGGAAAATTAAACTGTATTCAAAATATGTTAATCAGTCATAAGCCAGAAAATGATGGAATATTAACAGTATTTCAAAAAATACCCTCAGACTTAACAGATAAAGCTGAGACATTATTAAAGTTTGTAGGACTTCATCAAAAAAGAAAACTTAGAGCTGGAGATCTTTCATTTGGACAACAAAAATTGTTAGAACTTGCCATGGCATTAATGAATGAGCCTAAAATGCTTTTATTAGATGAACCAACAGCTGGAATTAATCCTACATTAATTAATGGAATTATTGATCGTTTGATCACTGTTAATAAAGAGTACGGAATTACCTTGTTAGTAATAGAGCACAATATGAAAGTAATCATGAATTTAGCGCAAAGAGTTTTTTGTTTAGCACACGGTCAAATGTTAGCAAATGGAACTCCAGATGAAATTAAAAATGATAAGCGCGTGTTAGATGCTTACTTGGGAGCACAATAATGTCAAATCAATATGATGTATTAGGGAAAGCACCAGGACCAGAAGATTTAAAAAAATTATCTCCAGACAATAATCACTTAACTATAAAAAAATTATCAGCTGGTTATGGTAAAATGGAAATTCTTCATGATTTTGATTTAAATGTAAGTAAAGCTCAATCGCTATGTTTGATTGGACCAAATGGAGCAGGGAAGTCAACGATACTTCATTCTATCTATGGATTTACAAATATTTTTTCAGGACAAATTGAAATTGATGGAAAAGAAATTACTAACCTAACGCCAGCTCAAAAACTTACGTCATGTGGAATTGCCTACATACTTCAAGACAATTCTGTTTTTCCAGATATGACTGTTGAAGAAAATTTATTGATGGGTGGTTATGCTAAAGAAAATACTGACGAATCTTATCAAGAAGCAGAAAGAATTTTTGAAAAATATGAAAGATTAAGAAATAGAAGAAATCAACCTGCTAAAGTTTTATCAGGTGGAGAAAGAAGATTGTTAGAAATCTCTAGAGCATTAGTAATGAAGCCATCAGTATTACTTGTTGATGAACCATCTATTGGATTAGAGCCAAGATATATTGATATGGTTTTTGAAATTTTAAGAGATCTTCAACAAACAGAAAAAAAAACAATTATTTTAGTAGAGCAAAATGCCAAAAAGGGATTAGAGTTTGCAGATATTGGTTACGTTCTAGTATCAGGACAAACTGCGATTGCTGGCAAAGGGGATGACTTATTAAAAAACCCTGATGTCGGTAGATTATTCCTTGGAGGCTAATGATTAATAAAAAATTTTTCTTTAAAGGTTTTAAATCAATTCTAGCTCCAGATAGCCCAGCCCTTGCACTTGGTTGTTGTTTTATTGCTATCGGGGCACTGCTTAAAAATTTAGGCTTTAATATTCAAGAAAGTATTTTTTCGACAATGCTTACTTATGCATTACCAGGTTCATTGGTAATGGCAGAGTCGTTATTAGTAGGAGCATCATTATTAAATATTTTTTTGGCTGTTTGGTTTGTTAATGCTCGGCTTTATCCAATGGCTGTTTCTTTATTCCCACTAATGATGCATAAAAGTCAACCTAGATGGAAATATTATTTTTCATGTCATTTTATTGCCGTGTCGGCATGGCTAATAATGAAAAGTAATTACAAGGACATTGAAAAAAAACACAGAATTGATTTCTGGATTGGAATTGGTTGTGCAACTTGGACTACAGCAGTAATAGGCACTTTTATTGGTTTTTATGTATCTGACTATTTAGATAAAAATATGATGATGGGTTTAGCAATTTTAAATCCAATTTATTTTTTATGCATGATGGTGGGTGCAATGAAAACTATTCAAATTACAGCTTCGGTAATTTTAGGTTTAGTATTAGGACCGATATTTTATTTTTTATCTCCTGAATGGTCGATTTTACTTGGGGGACTTATTGGTGGAACTATTGCTTATTTTATAGGAGAGCTCAATGTCAATTAGTGTAGTTCTTGCAATTTTAGTTACATCACTTGCTACTTTTTTTTCTAGGTTATTAGGAGTAATTTCATCAGAAGGAATAAAAGAAACTTCAAAATTATTTAGGTGGTTTAATTGTCTTGCTTACTCAACATTAGCTGCATTAATAGCTAGAACAATCATATTTCCTGTTGGTGTTTTGTCTGACGCTAGTTATTTAAGTAGAATTATTGTGGTTTTATTTTGTTTGTTTATATTTTTTATTTCAAAAAGAAATTTTGTTTATCCAACAGTTATTTCTGCTATTATTATGACATTATTAAGTACTTATTTATAATGGAAAATATTTCTGGACTAACAATATCCGTACATAAAAAGACAAAAAGAATAGTTAATATTCAAATTGACGATGAAATTTTAGATAAATTAATATTTCCATTTAATAAATTTGATATTACTGCCCTTGAATACAAACCTTTTACTCGGTTTACTATTGCAAAAAGTTTAGATGATTTAACTGCTAACAAATTAAGCAAACTGCTTAATTCAATAGTGAGAGATAGAAACACAGGTTGCTTTATAATTGGACCAAAGAATATTAGTTCAAAAATTAATGATAATTTTTTAGTTAAATTATCAACAGCAATTGCACACTTGATTGGTAACCCAAACCACGATGCGATGGCTGAAAAATATTATGCAAGATTTTTTGTTAAACATGAAGATAAAAGCGACTCTTATTTAAGAAAAGCTTATACGAATATGGATCTTCATACTGATGGGACCTATGTAAAAGAAATTACAGATTGGCTGCTTATGACCAAAATTGAAGAACAGAATGTCGAAGGTGGAGAAACCGCCATGCTCCATCTTGATGATTGGGAGCATTGTGAAGATTTATTTAATAATCCAGTTGGAAGACAAAACTTTGTATGGGGATCACCTAAAAGTAAAAATATAGAATATAAAGTCGAGCACCCTATTTTCTTTGTTGATGAAAAAGGTAGACCGGAGATTTCTTATATAGATCAATTTCCTGAACCTAAAAATATGGAGCAGGGCAATTTCTTACAAAAATTATCAGACGGTTTAGAAGAGAGTAAGAATAAAGTAATCACCAAACTAAGCCCAGGGTCAACAATAGTAGCGAATAATTATTTTTGGTTACACGGACGAAGACCATTTAAAGAAAACAAAGAATTGAGTAGAGAGCTTTTACGAATCAGAGGAAGTTATTTTAAAAACTGAAAAAATATTTCTTATTGAGGTTGTAAAAACCTTCAATACTTTTATTATTAAAATAAATGTTAAAAACACTTTATTTTATTGACTTTATTTGTGGTAAAAATGCAACTATATTTAAAAAATTCACTTTTAATATTTTTTTATATGCAATTATTGTACTAATTAATTATAAGGTAAGGAATTAATATATTAATAACAATAACAATAAAGGGCGTAAAATGAAAAAAATTACTGTAGCACTAATTATGCTTTTAGGTTCATTTTCTATGGCTTCTGCAGAGCTTGGAGTGAATTTAGGTATATCTGGTCAAATTGGAGTATTCGAAGCAACAGCAGTAGAACATGAAGGTTCAACAACTGCAGCTTCTAGAGAAAGAAGTGGTAAAGATGACGTAATGGGAGCATTTGGTTACGGATCAGTTTTCATCGAAAAGACATTAGGTAGATTTGCAATTGGTGTTGATTATGTTCCAGATGGACTAGAATCAGATACTAGCACAACTACAAGAATGGACTTAAGAGATGGTAGTGAAGGTGTGGTGGGTACTTCAGTTTCAACTGTTAACAAAGTTCAAGTTGCTTTTGAAGATATCACAACTGGTTATGTTTCAGTTAATATAACAGACAACTTTTACCTTACTGCTGGTGTAGTTAATGTTCAGGTTAAAACTAAAGAATCATTAGGTACTGGATCTACTTATGGAGATACAGATCTTGATGGCTCTACTTTTGGTATGGGATATCATCATGGATTTGACAACGGTATGTTTGTCAGAGCAAGTGCAAATGTTGTGGAATTTGATGGTACAACTTTAGAATCTGCTAACAAAGAAAACATGATTGTATTAGACCAATTAAATGGTGCTTCAGGCAAAATTTCAATTGGAAAATCATTCTAATTAAAAGTTTAGTATAAAAAATTAAAAACCCCCATAATTACTAATGGGGGTTTTTTTTTACAAAAAATTTCATATTTTATTGGTATAGTTAACATTATGAAATTAGGATTTATCGGTACTGGAAAAATAGCTTCTTCGGTAATTACTGGCATTTACAATTCAAAGATATCTTTTACTAAGATTTTAATATCCCCACGCAATAAAGTAATTGCAAATAAGCTTAGAACCAAATTTAATAAAGTCATTATTGCTAAAGATAATCAAGAAATAATAGACAAATGTAATTGGATTTTTTTATCAATCACACCAACTGTTGGGCAAAAAATTATAAAAGATTTAAAATTTAGATCTAATCAAACTATAATTAGTTTCATATCAACTATTACTCTAGCACAGTTAAAAAAAGCAATTAAAGTTAAAGCAAAAATTGTGAGAGCCATACCATTACCTCCAATTTCACTAAAAAAAGGACCAGTACCTATTTGCCCACCAAATAAAAAAGTAAAAGATTTTTTTAATAAAATTGGCACAACTGTTGAAATTAAAAATGAAAAATCTTCAATTAATTTTTGGTCTACTTCTGGAATGATGGCACCTTTTTATGAATTATTAAGAGTGATGACTAATTGGTTAGTCAAAAGTGGAGTAAAAAGAGATAATGCACAAAAATATATAACCTCACTGTTTTTAGCATTGTCAGAAGATGCTGTGGTTAATTCAAAAAAGGACTTAAAATATTTAGTAAAAGAATCTCAAACACCAAATGGATTAAATGAGCAAGGCGTAAAAGAGTTAACAAAAGCTGGTTTTTATAAATCTTTAGAAAAGACTCTCAACAGTATACATAAAAGATTAAATAAATAACATCTTATGAGTGTGAATATTTTACAAATTGAAAATTTATCTAAATATTTTGGTGGATTGGCTGCTGTATCAAACTGTTCCTTAAAAATTAAAAAAGGATCAATTACTGGAATAATAGGACCTAATGGATCTGGCAAAACTACTTTATTCAATTTAATTGCAGGCAACCTTAAAGCATCCGAGGGAAAAGTATTATTTAATGATGAGGATGTAACTGACGTCCCCGCTTATGAGCTTTTTTCAAAAGGTATATTAAGAACATTCCAAATAGCACATGAATTTACTAACCTTTCAGTGCTTGAAAATTTAATGATGGTTCCAGCTAATCAATCAGGTGAAAATTTAATGACAGCTTTATTAAAGCCAAGTTTAGTTAGAACTGAAGAGCTTGCTATAAAACAAAAAGCTCAAGATGTAGTAGATTTTTTAAATCTAAAACATTTATCAAATGAGTTAGCTGGAAATTTATCTGGTGGTCAAAAAAAATTATTAGAACTTGGTAGAACTATGATGGTTGATGCTAAACTTGTATTACTTGATGAGGTAGGTGCTGGTGTTAACAGAACATTACTTAAAGATTTAGGAACTGCAATCCTTAAACTAAATAAAGAAGAGGGTTATACATTTTGTATGATTGAACATGATATGGAATTTATAAGCAGGTTATGTGATCCCGTTATTGTTATGGCAGAAGGCTCTGTTTTGTTTGAAGGTACTGCTGAAGAAGCCAAGAAAGATGAAAAGGTTATTGATAGTTATTTGGGCAGAGGATCTAAAATAAAGGATAAAAACTAATGGCTTTTTTTGAAGGTGTAAAAATGACTGGTGGTTATGGTAATGGTCCTGATATAATTAATTCTTGTTCTGTCGGTGTAAATAGAGGAGAGATAGTTTCTATACTTGGACCTAATGGTGCTGGAAAATCAACAGCTATGAAAGCTTTACTTGGTCTTTTAAATCTAAAATCAGGTTCTGTTATAATTAATGGCAAAGATATATCAAAACTTTCTCCGCAGGATAGAGTGAGAGAGGGAATTTCATTTGTGCCACAAACAAAAAATGTATTCTCTGGAATGAGTGTGGAAGAAAATTTAGAGATGGGTGCTTATTTAAGAGATGATAATTATCAAGATGTTATAAAAGAGATTTATGAACTCTTTCCAATATTAAGAGAAAAAAGAAATCAATTAGTTGGTGAATTGTCAGGAGGTCAAAGACAGCAAGTAGCTCTTGGTAGAGCATTGATGATAAAACCTTCTGTTCTAATGCTGGATGAGCCTACTGCTGGAGTTTCTCCAATAGTAATGGATGAATTATTTGATCATATAATCAAAGTGAAAAGAACTAATGTTGCTATTTTAATGGTAGAACAAAATGCTAAACAAGCACTTAATATTTCCGATCGAGGGTATGTATTAGTTACTGGTGAAAATAAATATTCAGGAACAGGAAAAGAATTATTAAATGATCCAAGAGTAAGAAGCTCATTTTTAGGTGGATAATATGGATTTTTTAAATGCAATAATATTATTACTAAACTACATTTTTGTGCCAGCTCTTACTTATGGCTCGCAGTTAGCACTAGGTGCAATATTTGTAACTTTAATTTATGGTATTCTAAGGTTTGCTAATTTTGCAACTGGAGACATGATGGCTTTTGGTACAATGGTTACTATATTGTTTACTTGGTATTTCCAATCTCTTGGAATTTCTTTAGGAGTTTTACCAACGGCATTACTTGCTATACCTTTTGCAATTGTTTTAACAATTGGCTACATGCTCTTAGTAGATAAATTTGTGTTTAGATATTATAGAGTTCAAAAAAGTCCACCAGTTCAGCTTGCAATGGTAAGTATTGGTGTAATGTTTGTAACTCAAGCTGTTGTTAGAATAATAATTGGTCCTAGTGATAGAAGATTTTTTGATGGAGAAAAATTTATTATTAAAGCAGGTGAGTTTAAAGAAATGACAGGACTTAATGAAGGTTTGGCAATTAAATCTAGTCAAGTAATAACAATATTTGTAACAGTTGTCTTGGTTTCAATTTTATTTTGGTTTTTAAATAAAACTAAAACTGGAAAAAGCATGCGTGCTTATTCAGATAATGAGGATTTAGCTTTACTTTCTGGAATTGATCCAAAAAAAGTAGTTATGATTACATGGATTATTGCAGGTATTTTAGCAACTATTGGTGGAGCGCTATACGGCTTGGATAAAAGCTTTAAACCATTTACCTACTTTAATAATATGTTACCAATTTTTGCTGCAGCAATTGTTGGAGGAATAGGAAACCCCTTTGGAGCATTTTTAGGTGGCTATGTTATAGCTTTCTCAGAGATATTTTTGACATACGCTTATAAAAAATTCTTTATGTATGTTTTGCCAGCAAGTATGGAACCCGAAACTTTAGTCCAACTATTATCAACAGATTATAAATTTGCTGTATCATTTTCTATATTAGTAATTGTCTTGCTCTATAGACCTAATGGATTATTTAAGGGGAAGGTGCTGTGAGAAAGCACTTAAACGTAATATTAGCCTATGCGATAATGATGGGGCTTATTATTTTAGTTGGAATATTCCAATCTTGGAATGTGGCTCTATCTATTTTTAATATGTGTTTGATTTCTGCTGTTATGACCATGGGTGCAAATATACAATGGGGGTATGCAGGCTTAATTAATTTTGGTCTTATGGGATATGCAGCATTAGGTGGATTGGCTGCAGTTTTAATTTCGGTTGATCCTGTAGAAGAAGCATGGGTTGCAGGTGGCTTTAATATTTTAATGTGTTTGTGGTTAATTGTATTTATGGTATTTGCAATACGCTTTGTATTAAAGAATTTTGAAAAATCAAAAATTAGAACTTATGGAATTGCAGCAATTATTATTGCTGGAATTGTTATCATAAGAATAACATCAGAACCAAGCATTGAAGCTATTGAAGGTGTTAACCCTGCAACAACAGGGTTTTTAGGTGGACTTGGTTTACCCATATTATTTTCATGGATTGTAGGTGCTTTCTTTGCGGCAGGATTAGCATTTATAGTTGGCAAAGTTGCCTTAGGTTTACGTGCAGATTATTTAGCTATCGCAACACTACTTATTTCTGAAATTGTTATAGCTATCATTAAGCATGAGGACTGGCTAACTAGAGGTGTTAAGAATGTAATAGGATTAGATCGACCAGTTCCTTACGAAGTAGAACTCCAAACCAAAGAATGGTTCATAAATTTAGTTGCAAAATTTAATTCTGGTAAATTAGATTTAATTACAAGCATATCAGATAAACAAGCAGCACTTAATCAATTTGTAATCGAAGGATCTTCAGTTTTTGTAAAACTTTGTTATTCAGGGCTCTTTTTAATAGTGGTTGGGGCTTTACTAATAATTACTCAAAAAGCTCTTTATTCTCCATGGGGAAGAATGATGAGAGCTATAAGAGACAATGAAGAGGCAGCAAATGCTATGGGTAAAAATGTTGTAAAACAGCATTTGTTAATTTTTATCTTAGGTTCAGCTATAGTTGGAATAGCAGGAGCCATGTTGGTTACTCAGGATGGTTTGTTTACACCAGGTAGTTATCGACCAATGAGGTATACCTTTTTAATTTGGGTAATGGTTATTGTTGGAGGAAGCGGAAATAATTTTGGTGCGATATTGGGTGGTTTTGCAGTCTGGTTTTTATGGATTGAGGCAGCACCAATCGCTTTATTCTTAATAAATCTATTTACAATAGGTTTAGCGGATACAAATTCATTGAAAATCCATTTAATAGAAAGTGTTCCTTATTTTAGATATTTAATGATGGGAATGGGTCTTTTATTAATTATGAGGTATCGCCCAAAAGGTATACTTCCTGAGAAAATAGAAATAAAATAGAATTATTATGAAATATATTATACTTGGAGCTGCAATAGCATGGGCCATGTACATCGGTGATAAATATATTTTTTAATGAATAAAAATCTGTGGTTGCTGATTTTAAGTCAGATCTTTGCTTTTACAGCAGCGCCTGTGACTGTTTTTTTAAGTGGAATAATTGGTTCTCAGTTTAGTCCAGTAAAATCTTTAGCAACTCTACCGATGGCCCTATCAATTGTGGGTATAGCAATTTTTGCAATTTTTGCAGCAAAAGTTATGAGTATAATTGGTCGAAGGGCAGGCTTTATGTTTGCATCAGTTGGAAGTTCTTTGTCATCGCTACTAGCTGCCTACTCAATAATTTCAGAAAGTTTTATCCTATTTAATTTTGCATGTTTTTTACTTGGAGCAGGTGTTGCTTTTAGTCATCAGTATCGTTTTGCTGCTGTTGAAACTGTAGAAAAAGATATGGCGCCTAAAGCTATATCAATAATATTATTAGCAGGAATAGGATCGGCTTTTATTGGGCCAAATGTTGCTAACATAACAAAAGAATTTATTGCAGAACATTTGTATGCTGGATCATACATTGCGCTTGCAGCTTTAACTCTTATCTCAACAATTTTTTTATTATTTTATAAAGATGGACACAAACCAAATCTTGATAATAAAAAAACCACACGCAGTTATTTGGAATTAATTTCTCAACCAAGATTTTTACAAGCTTTAATGGCTTCTGCATTTGCTTATGCGGTAATGTCATTTTTAATGACAGCAACACCAATAAGTATGCACGTGATGGAAAAAATAAGTTTAACTAAAACAGGACTTGTAATTCAACTTCATATTGCAGCGATGTTTTTACCATCATTAGTTACAGGTAATTTAATAAAAAAATTTGGTCATAGTAAAATAATGTATGGAGGTGTAGCTTTATTTTCAATAACAATTTTAACTAGTTTTTTTGAACAGAATTTCATAAATTATTTAATTGCTTTAATTTTTTTAGGGTTTGGTTGGAACTTTTTATTTATATCTGGAACAAGCTTATTAGTTTTATCATATAGAGAAAATGAAAAATTTAAGGCACAAGGCTTTAATGATCTAATAGTTTATTCAATTCAAGCAATAACAAGTTTATCTGCAGGAGTTTTTTTAACCTTAACAAGTTGGAAAACAATGAATTTAGTTTGTATAATATTTTTAGTTTTAATCATTTTATCAACGTTAAGAGCTGATTTTAAAGAGAGAAAATAAGATGGATTTACTAGTTTATTTTCAACTCAGCTTAGTGGAAATTTATTTTGTAATATTTACTGTATTTATTGCATCTATTATAAGAGGATTTAATGGCTTTGGCTTTTCAGCAACATGTATCTCAGGTTTTTCTTTTATTCTTCCAGCGATAGAAATAGTTCCAATTATTTTAATATTAGAAGTCATTATTAGTATTTTTATGGTTCCATATATATGGAGCAAAATAGACTGGAATTTTGTGTTAAAACTATTATTTGGAATAATTATTGGCTCTCCAATTGGTATTTATCTATTAAAATATTTAACTCCCGATGCCACACACCTATCTGTTTGTGTACTAATCATATTTTTTTCATTTTTATTAATGAGAGGTTACATAAATCAAAAGATTAATAACAATTATGGAAAATTTTTTACAGGAATAATTTCTGGAACATTAAACGGATTAACTACTTTAGGAGGAATGCCTGTTGCGCTATTCTTATTAGTTACAAGCGTTCAACCTGCGATAATTAGAGGTTCATTAGCAGCATTATTTTTCTTAACAGATATTTATGCTTTTACTCTTAGTTTTTTTGCTGGAATTGTAGATGCCACAACTATTTATAGGAGCATTCCATTGATTATTATTTTACCAATAGGTGTTTATATTGGTGATAAATTTTTTATTAAAAGTAAAGAGGAGACTTATAGAAAGGTTGTTTTTTACTTCCTTATATTCATCTCGATATTTGGTTTTTTTAGGATTACCAGCAATTTTTAGATAAAAAAACCTCAGCAATTTTCACTGCTGAGGGTTTTAAAGCTAAGATATTAATTATCTTTGTTTTACAGTTTCAAATTTTCCACCTTTAACTACTTGTTCTAAGAAAGAACCAGTTGCATCACCTTCTTTTGTGAAAGTAACATCACTAGCACCCTCGTAGTTAATTTTTTTACCTTTAGCTAGTAAATCTAAACCTTTTTTAAGTTCACCTGGATAAATCTTAGTTCCAGGAGCGTTAGCAACATCCATTACATTTTTAGCAATAGAAGCTCTATCAGCTGATCCACCTGCTTGCATTGCAAGCACAAGTAAAGCACCAGCGTCATATGATGAAGCTGTATAAGGTGCGTCTGGATCTATATCAGCGGCACCAGCAACTGATGCAAATATTTGTGCACCTTTACCAGTTGATCCAGGTCTTGTCGCTATAGATTTTGCGAGATCTTTACCAAATGTATCTACTAAAGATTGCCCAACCATACCATCACCTAAAACAAAAGTATCAAATGCTCCTGAGTCTAAAGCAGCTTGAATTATACCTTTGCCACCCTGGTCTAAATAACCGAGAACAGCAACCGCATCACCTCCTGCAGCAGCTAAAGTTGCTACTTCAGATGAGTAATCAGCTTTTCCATCTTCATGAGCAAGCTCTGTAGTCACTTTAATACCATGAGAAGCTAAACCAATTTTATACATATCTGCAAGACCTTTTCCATAATCATTGTTTGTATAAGTGATAGCTACACTTTTGATTTTTTTACCTTTAGTTGCATCAGCCAAAACTTGTCCACCTCTTTTATCTGATGGTGCTGTTCTAAAGAATAATCCTTTATCAGCTAATTCTGTTAGAGCAGGAGAGGTTGCTGAAGGTGAAATCATTACTACACCATTTGGCACAGCAACGTTTGATGCTATAGCAGTAGTTACACCGGAACAGTCAGCACCCATAATTGCTGCAACACCTTGTGAAATAACACTTTCAGCTGCAGCTTGAGCCGCTGCTGCATCAACACAAGTTGAGTCTGCTCTTACTACTGTAATAGTTTCTCCACCTAATAGTGAACCTGAATCAGAAGCTTCTTTAAAAGCAAGCTCTGCAGATGCAGCCATAGCTGGTGTTAGAGATTCAATAGGACCAGTAAATCCTAAAATAATTCCCATCTTAACTTCTGCAAATGTACTCGTTGT
>Ga0209709_10003116_pt1 | contig 13945 bp, 10 predicted proteins | sample ArcticOcean_MG_C_2_FD_187435 | JGI IMG/M metagenome (GOLD analysis project Ga0209709, IMG submission 187435) | Marine microbial communities from western Arctic Ocean - ArcticOcean_MG_CB4_136 (SPAdes) (version 2) | ecosystem: Environmental > Aquatic > Marine > Oceanic | place: Arctic Ocean... | reverse complement strand
TTTATAATAATGAATAAAGATAACACCGTAACTGTAGAAGATGATGGCAGGGGTATACCTGTCGATATGCATAAAGGTGAAAAAATGTCAGCTGCAGAAGTGATAATGACTCAGCTTCATGCTGGGGGAAAATTTGATCATGATTCTTACAAAGTTTCAGGTGGTTTGCATGGAGTAGGTGTCTCTGTAGTAAATGCTTTGTCAGAAAAATTAGAACTAAATATATATAGAGATGATAATGAGTATAACATATCATTTAAAAATGGAAATTCAGTTAAACCATTAAAACTTAAAGGCAAAACTAAGAAAAAAGGCACACAAATTACCTTTTTACCTTCCAAAGAAATATTCTCTTCAACTAAATTTAGTGCAAATATAATAGAAAAAAGAGTAAGAGAACTCGCTTTTTTAAATAAAGGTATTGCAATTACCTTAATCGATCAAACAGGATCAAAACCAAAAGAAATTTTACATAAGTATGATGGTGGAATAATAGAGTTTGTAAAACATATAAATAAAAAAAAACCTATTTTAGTTAATAAAAATGAAAAAGAAGTTTTTAAGAAACCAGTCTATGTAACGTCCACAAAAAATAATGTCACTATAGAATGTTCCTTTGAATGGAATGCTAGTTATGCAGAAGAAGTCCTGCCATTTACAAACAATATACCTCAAAAAGATGGCGGCACTCACTTGCTAGGATTTAGAAGTGCATTAACTAGGGTCATAAATAAATATGCATCAGATAAAAATAATAATAAAAAAAATAAAGTAGCTATATCTGGAGAAGATATTAAAGAGGGTTTAACAGCAGTATTGTCTATAAAAATGCCTGATCCAAAATTTTCTTCCCAAACTAAAGACAAATTAGTATCCTCCGAAATACGTCTAATTGTTGAAAGCATTATTAATGATAAAGTCTCCACATGGTTTGATCAGAATCCATCTGTTACAAGAAGCATTTTAGAAAAGATTACCCAAGCAGCTTTAGCTAGGGACGTTGCTAGAAAAGCTAGAGATAGTGTTAGAAGGAAGGGGACATTTGAACTTTCAGGTCTTCCAGGAAAGTTAGCAGATTGTCAAATACAAAAAAGAGAAGGTACTGAACTTTTTATAGTAGAAGGAGATTCTGCAGGCGGTTCTGCTAAACAAGGTCGTGTTAGAGAATATCAGGCTGTTTTACCTCTCAGAGGAAAAATTTTAAATACTTATGTTAATAACAAAGGAAAAAATAACAGTACAAATGGAGATTACGCAACAAAAGCTCTTGCAAAAATGATGTCCTCTAATGAGATAGTGACGCTTATAAATGCATTAGGTACAGGCTCCAAAGACTTCAATATAGAAAATCTTAGATATGATAAAATTGTAATTATGACAGATGCCGATGTAGACGGATCACATATCAGAACTCTTTTATTAACTTTTTTTAACAATTATCCGTTTAATCAACTAATCGAGAAAGGGCATATTTTTCTTGCTCAACCACCACTTTTCAAAGTCACAAAATCCAATAAAAGTGTTTACATTAAAGATGAAAAGGGGCTTGAAGATTATATACTTAAAATTTCAGATAAAGCTGATAAAAAAATTAAAAAAGGATCTCCGACTTATAATAAATTTATGCTTGAGCAAAGAGAAAAACTTTCGATTCAAAGATTTAAAGGATTAGGAGAAATGAACCCAGAAGAATTGTGGCAAACAACTTTAAATCCTGAGAATAGAACAATGTTAAATGTTCAATATACAAAAGGAACTAAAGACAAATCCAAAGAAGATCAAAAAATGATACAAATATTAATGGGTGATGAAGTTGCCCCTAGAAAAGATTTTATTACAAGCAACGCGCTAGATGTTGCCAATCTAGATATATAATTTTTTAATTTATGAAATTTTCTACTCTCTTCAGATTAGAAGAAAATTTACACTTAGATAAAAAAACATTAGTGATTCTAAGATGGATTGCTCTTTTGGGGCAAATTGTAGCAATTAATATAGTTTATAACTTTTTAAACTTTAAGTTTCCTATAATAGAAAGTCATATTATAATTTTTGTTGGAATTATTACAAATATATTTCTACAATTTAAAGTTAAGACAAATCAGTTAAAAGATACTTTTTCATCATTATTTCTTATTTATGATTTAATTCAATTAAGTTTATTGCTTTATTTGACAGGAGGAATTTCAAATCCATTTTCATTACTATTAATTGTGCCTGGTATTGTGTCATCATCTTTTCTTAGTATGGGTACAACTATAATCCTTGGAATTCTAACCACCGTTTCTTTATTTCTTTTGACAAATTTTTTTCTACCCCTGCCTGGTATAGCTCAGTATAATGTTATATTTCCAGATTTCTATAAATTAGGAACCTTAATATCCATTCTTATAGGCTTAACATTTTTAAGTTATTTTGGGATTAGATTTTCTGGAGAAACAAAGAAAAGATCCGAAGCTCTAAGCAAACTTCAACAAGTTATAGCTAAGGAGTCTGAGTTAGAGTCTTTAGGAGGTCAAGCAGCAGCAGCTGCGCATTCACTTGGAACTCCTTTAGCTACAATTACAGTTGTCGCCAAAGAGCTAAGAAAAGAAATTAGTAAAAACTCAAAACACTCTAAAGACTTAGATTTATTAATTAGTCAAACCAAAAGATGTAGCGACATTTTAAAGAAAATATCAAACAAACAAATGAAAGAAGACCAATTTTTTAACGCTACAACGGTTGAAGACCTTCTTGAGGAAATAGTGAGATCTTTTGAAGAAACTTCTGAAATTGAAATTAATTTGAATACTAGTAATGATAAAAATAAAATTAATGTGCTCAGGTCACCTGAGATTATTTACGGTCTAAGAAACTTCATAGGAAACGCTGTCAAATTTTCAAAAGGAATAGTAGATATAACTCTTAAAAGTGATAGCGAGAATATTAGTATAGACATTAATGATAATGGGCCGGGATTTGCAAAGGATATTATTAACGCGATAGGAGATCCTTATATTAGATCAAAATCAAAAGAAACAAATTCTAAGTCTGGCTTAGGACTAGGAACGTTTCTTGGAAAAACTCTTTTGGAGAGGCAAAAAGCTAAATTATTTTTTTTAAATGATAATAAATTAGGAGGAGCTTTAGTAAAAATTACTTGGAAAAGTAATGATTTAAAGTCTAATGCTTAAATTCAAAAGTATAAGAAAGCATTTTGTAAGCCAATTTAGCTACAACGAAATTATAAGAGTCAAAATTCTTTATTGGTGCTAGCTCATTAATATCTGCGCCAACTACGTTGGCAGATTTACATACCATCTTAATAATAGGCATTACATCATCCCAGAGCAGCCCTCCTGGTTCCGGGGTACCAGTTGCGGGCATAATGCTTGAATCAAATCCATCAACATCAAAAGTTATATAAACATTTTTATTAGAAAAAATACTTTTTAGTTTTTGTAAATTCCACTTTTTTTTGTCTTTAGCCCAAAAAATATCTATTCTGTCTCTATTATTGTTGTAAAAATTCATTTCATCTTTACACAAGTTTCTAATACCCAGAGAAACTACTTGAACATTTTTAAAATCTAAGCACCTTTTTATCGCACAAGCGTGAGAAAATTTTTCTCCATTATATTCCTCTCTTAAATCTGCGTGAGCATCAAAATGCAACAAAGTTAATTGATCATATTTTTTTGTAAATGGCTTTATAGAGCCTGGAGTAATTGAATGTTCGCCACCAAGCACTAAAGGAAACTTATTTTTAGATATAATTTCTTTATTTATTTTTGCTAGTTGATCGATAGCTGCTTCAAGATTATTTTTAATTACAAAAGGTTTGAGTGTTTTTATTCCAATAGATTTATATGGTTCTTTATTTAACTCTTCATCAAATAACTCTACTTGATGGGAAGCTTTAATAATTTCTTTTGGTCCATTTTTAGTTCCACCTCCATAACTTACTGATTTTTCTAAACCGAATGGAACAACAACGACTTTATTGTCAATTTTTAGTTTTGCTTCGTAACCAAGAAAACCTTTTTTTTGATTTAAATAATTCATTTAATCTTTAAAGATTTTTGAAAATTCTCTTTTAGGTCGATCTTTCCAATTTTGCCGATGGTAAGCATCACTTGCTATTAATGGAAGAATGCTAGTAGCTTCAGCAAAAACCATTTGTTCTTTAGTAATATCTACTTTCCCCCATGAACTTGCCTCTTTCAAAGTAGAACTACTGCAAGATCCATCCCTGGGATCGGCTACAGTAATTTGCACAGCATATTTATGCATGTCAACTTTTTTTCCTAACAATTCTGCGCAAACAACTGTGTCTTGTACAAAATTTTTAGGGACGCCACCGCCGATCATTAAAAGACCTGATTGTTTAGATTGTAATTTAATTTCGGTAAGCTCCCTAAACTCTCTTACAGAATCAATTGTAATATGATTCTTTGGGTTCTGCTCTTGGTGCATCACTAAACCGAATCCAGCAGAGCTATCAGTAAAAGCAGGACAAAATATTGGAACATTGTTATCATAAGCAGTTTCAATTAAAGAATTTTTTTTTTTGGCATTTATTTTTAAAAACTTACCAATCTCTTTAATAAACTCTCTCGAAGTATATGCTTTGGGATCTAAAGAATTAGCAATATCACAAATAGTTTTATCACACGACTGAAGTTCTTCCTCATCTATATAGGTGTCATAAATTCTATCTACATAGTTGTTTCTTAATTCTGTATCATCTTGGAATTGAGACCCTTGGTAGTGTTTAAACCCAAGCGCTTCAAAGAAATCCATATCAATTATTGAGGCTCCTGTAGCTACTATAGCATCAACCATTTTATATTTTACAAGATCCGAATATAGATTCATACATCCGGCAGCAGAAGTAGAACCTGCTAAAGTTAGAAAAATTGAACAGTTTTTATCTGCAATCATTTCATTAAAAATTTTAGCAGCACTAGCGGTATCTCTTGATGTAAAAGACATTTTACTCATAGACTCAATGATCTTACGTGAGTCAAAGGAAGTTATATCTATATGTTCTACCGGTTTATTTAGAAGTGTTTTTTTATTCATCAAGCGACCAAGTAGTTAACTTTACTTGAGCCTTCGTAGATTGACATAATTGGTTTGTCATTTAATTCAAAGATGTGATCTGAATAAAATCCATTAAATTTTGTTCTAAAGGTTAACCCATAAGCTCCTAGTTGACCTAACTCTATATAATCACCTTCTTTAATATTATTTGGTAGCAAAAAGGGACCCTTCATACAATCTAAACTATCACAGGTTGGTCCAAAAAAACTGAATGCTGTCAATTTTTTTGATTGAATCCTGCCATTAGAAATCATTCTACTTGGAAAAACAAAATTAGGAACACCGGCGTCGAATAATGTTCCATATGTTCCATCATTTATATAAAGCTTTTGCTTTTTTCTTAAAATAACTTTGACTATTGTAGATCCACTTTCAGCTACTATCGCTCTACCTGGCTCACAAAATAATTCTGGCATATTAGGTAATTTTAATTTACTTAAAGATATTTTAATTTCTTCCATGTAGCCGCTTAGTGGCTCTGGATTTAAACCCGGATAAATTGAAGGAAAACCTCCTCCAACATTTATTATATTTGGAATTATTTTTGTTTTTTTAATTATATTTCCAACTTCAGCTATAGCTTTTGAGAAAGAAACTTTATGCATACATTGAGACCCTACATGAAAACTTATTCCTATTTTTTTCGCATGTTCTTTGCAAAGCCTTACAAGACCTAAAGCTTCACTTGGTGATGCGCCAAATTTTCTTGATAAATCAATTTTTGCATGTTCATTTGATATAGCAATCCTGACGTATAAATTTAAATCTTTTGCCTGATTTGTTGCCTCCAAAATTTTTTGTAATTCATCTTTAGTATCTAAAGCAAAATCTTTTACTCCTAACTTAAAGTATGATTCAGCAATATTTTCTTTGCTTTTAACTGTGTGCATAAAATATAGTTTTGCGTCTGGTTTTAATTTATTAATCAGCCTAATTTCATTTATTGAAGCAACATCAAAATCATTTATCTTATTTAAAATGATATTTTTTAAAACTTTTTCATTAGGGTTGGTTTTTACAGCGTATAAAATTTTACCGGGAAAGTTCTTTTTAAAGAAGTTTACAGATGTTCTTATAGATTCTGGCCGTATGCAATATACAGGGTAATCTGGTCGCAGTGTGTTAACTAATTCATTAACATCTTTAAATTTTCGCATCTCATGTGTTCCTCTTTTATTTACACAGAAAGGTTTCTAAAAAATTTTAATAAAAAAACCTTATCTTTTTGCATTTAAAGTTTTTTTTTCTTTATGTAAAGAAAAAAATTTAGTTATCTGGTTGCAATTTTAAATAGGATCCCCATATAAAACTTTAGATGAAATCGCAAAATATAACCCCAATTCAGCTTAAAATTTCAGACTTTGAAGACAAGTCTTTGCTCATACTTGATGATGATGATCCTTTAAGAGGAAGATTAGCCCGTGCTATGGAAAAAAAAGGTTTTGCAGTAAAAGAGGCCAAAAGCGTCGAAGAAGGGCTAAATATTGTAAAAAAATCACCTCCAAATTTCGCTGTTGTTGATCTACGACTAGAAGATGGAAATGGCTTAGATGTAATCAAAGAGCTTTCTAAGCAAAAGAAAGATAGTAGAATTATAATGTTAACGGGATACGGGAACCTACCAACTGCTGTGGCAGCAGTAAAGGCTGGAGCAATAGACTATTTAGCTAAACCTGTGGATGCGGACGATGTAGAGGCCGCTCTTCTAGCCTCACCAGAATCTAAAGCTAAGCCTCCTGAGAACCCCATGTCTGCCGATAGAGTAAAATGGGAACATATTCATAGAGTTTTTGAATTATGTAATAGGAACGTCTCTGAGACAGCTAGAAGGTTAAAAATGCATAGAAGAACTCTTCAAAGAATACTTTCAAAAAGATCACCTCGTTAACTTTTATACAAAATTTCTTATTTTTTTGACTTTTGAGATTACAAGAGTCAATAAAAGTATCTTAAATAACTCAGCAAACAAGAATGGTTGAGCCCCCAACTTAAACACGTGTTTATCCCAACCTATTAAAGATCCCAGCCATAATAGACCAAAAATATAAATAAAGCTTGTAGCAAAAGATAGCTTAAAGAAATTATAAAATAAATTTTTATTATAATTAAAAGAACCAGCTACATATGTAGTAATTATAAAACCTAATAAATAACCCATTGTTGGACCCGTAAAATATAGTAAACCTAAACCCTTTTCAGGGGTGCCAGCAAAAACAGGCAGCCCAACTATTCCCTCAAAGAGGTACAGAATAATAGTAGCCACACCTAACTTCCATCCCAAAGCAACACCTATAAATAAAACAACAAAAGTTTGCATTGTCATTGGCACCGGGTAAAAAGGTATTTTTATTTTTGATGAAATAGCCAAAAGAATCGTTCCAACAAGAGCATAAAATAAATTCTTTACTAATTTTGAATAAATTATATTTTTTGTTAATTCCATATTGATATCTTTACTATTTTTTATAAATAAATCTAGTTATTTGTTAGTTGCACAAAAACATCCTCTAAATCACCATCTTCTGTAACAATATCTAGTATTTCCAAGTTTTTTTCCCTTAAAAAGTCTAATATCTTTTCAAATTTATGTTTATTTTTTTCGTAAGTAGCAACTATTGTATTACCGGAATTAATATTAAAATGTATTCCAATTAGTTGTAATTTTACATTATCTGGAATAATTTTTATTTTAAAATGAACTTTTTTAGTTTGGATTCTATCTAAAAGTTTTTGAGTTGTGTCTAAGGCAACTAGATTGCCTTTATCTATAATAGCTATTCTATCACACATTTCTTGAGCTTCGAATAAGTAGTGAGTTGTTAGAATTATTGTTACACCTTCTTTATTTAATTCTTTAACATTTTTCCAAAGATTATTTCTTAACTCGACATCAACTCCAGCTGTAGGCTCATCCAAAACCAATATAGGAGGCTGATGAACCATAGCTTTGGCAATTAGCAATCTTCTTTTCATGCCTCCAGACAGAGATCTGGAATAAGAGTTAGCCTTGTCTTCTAGGGAAACCATTTTTAAAATTATATCTGTAATTCTATCCTTTTTAGGAACTCCATAAAGACCAGCCTGTAGTTCAAGTAATTTTTTTGGAGTAAAAAAAACATCTAAATTAATTTCTTGGGGTACAATACCAATCGATGCTTTGGCTTGTCTTGGGGACGTATCCATGTCAAATCCCCAAACATTAACTTTCCCCTCATTTTTTATTACTGTCCCACCTAAAATACTTAAAAAAGTAGTTTTGCCAGCTCCATTTGGACCCAACAAACCAAACACTTCTCCTTGCTTAACTTCAAAGCTTAAATTATTCAGAGCTTTTTCTGATTTTTTCTTTTTATTACCTGAGTAAATTTTAGTTAAATTTTCAACAGTTAATGCAAGTTTGGTCATAGTTTATACAATCATCAATATAAATTTGAGGTATTATATATATATGAGTTCTTTAAAAAAAACAGATCATTTTTATCTTATAGATGGTTCGGGATATATTTTTAGAGCTTATTACGCGTTGCCACCTTTATCTAGAAAAAGCGATGGTTTGCCAACAGGAGCTGTAAGCGGATTTTGTTCAATGCTTTTTAAATTGTTAGAAGACTCAAGGTCTGATGATTCAATTAATAAGCCTACGCATTTTGCAGTTATATTTGACTCAGCGCGAAAAAATTTTAGGAATGAAATTTATAGCGACTACAAAGCTAACAGAACAGAGGCGCCAGAAGATTTAGCCCCACAATTTGAATACATAAGAAAATCAGTTAAAGCTTTTAACTTGCCCTCTATAGAACAATTAAATTATGAAGCAGATGATTTGCTAGCAACTTATGCTAAATTAATTGTTGAAGCAGGAGCTAAAGTTACTATCATATCTTCAGACAAAGATTTAATGCAGCTGGTTTCTGACAATGTTCGATTATACGATCCTATGAAGAATAAAGTAATAGGTCAAAAAGAAGTTATTGAAAAATTTGGAGTTGAACCAAATCAAGTTATAGACGTACAGTCGTTAGCTGGAGATTCAGCAGACAATGTCCCTGGCGTTCCAGGAATAGGAATAAAAACAGCATCAGAACTAATAAATAAATATAAGACATTAGACATACTTCTCAGTAAAGCCGATGAGATCCCTCAAAATAAAAGAAGGGAAACTTTATTAAACAATAAAGATAAAGCAATTTTAAGCAGAAAACTTGTAACATTAAAAAATGATGTCCCAATAAAGGATGAGCCCAGCAGCTTTATTATGAAAGAGGTGCAAAAAGAAAAGCTTTATAATTTTTTGAGGGAAATGGAATTTAATAGATTACTAAGTCAGGCCATTAGTTTTTATGGAGAATCAGAAGTGACACAAAAAAACGGAAATAAATTAGAGAGTAAAATAACTAAAGTTGAAAGAAAAAAATATGAAAGTATTACAGATGAAAAAAACTTAGACAAATGGCTTAAAATTTTAAACAATCAAACCATAATTTCTGTAGATACTGAAACCACTTCATTACAACCAATAGACGCTGAACTAGTCGGAATTTCATTTAGTTTTTCAGAAAATAAAGCTTGCTACATACCCTTAGCTCATAAAAATATTAAGGGGGTTAAGAAAAAACTAGTTTTAAAAAAAATAAAACCAATTTTAGAAGATCCAAGTATAAAAAAAGTTGGTCAAAATATTAAGTATGATCTTATGGTTTTAAAAAAATACGATGTAAATATATTTCCAATCGAAGACACAATGCTTTTATCGTATACTTTAGATGCTGGAGTTAACAGGCACAATCTAGATACCTTGTCAGAGATTCATTTAGGTCATAAAACTATATCTTATAAGGAATTAGTAGGTACGGGAAAAAAACAATTAAAATTTTCTGAAATTAATCTAAGTCAGGCAACAGAGTATGCGGCAGAGGATGCTGATATTACCCTCAGGCTTTATAATCAACTCAAAGATAGGCTTAATAAAGAAAAATTAAATAAAATATATGAATCTTTTGAAAAACCTATGGTTCAAATATTATCTGACATAGAATTTAATGGAATTAAAGTTGATAGCTTACATTTGAAGAAACTCTCAAAAAAATTTGAAGAGAAGATAAAAAAAATAGAAAAAGAAATTTATAAAACTGCAGAAAAAAAATTTAATATAGGTTCACCCAAGCAACTAGGAGAAATAATTTACAATGAATTAAAAATAGCAAAATTAAAAAAAACAAGAAAAGGCAGCCTAGCTACTAATGCAAAGATTTTAGAGGATCTTGCTCTCACAGGACACAAATTTCCAAATTTAATATTAGAATGGAGACAAATCTCTAAACTTAAGAACACATATTCAGACGCACTACAAAACCATGTAAACAAAAAGACAAAAAGAGTACATACCTCATTTTTATTAGCCGCTACAAATACCGGTAGGTTAGCATCTAGCGATCCAAATTTACAAAACATTCCAATCAAGTCTGAAGATGGAAGGGAGATAAGAAAAGCTTTTATAGCTGATAAAAAAAATATATTAACGTCAGCTGATTACAGTCAAATAGAAATGAGAATTTTAGCTGATTTAGCAGACGTAAAAGAATTAAAAAAAGCCTTTAAGAACAATGAAGATATACATAGTTTAACTGCTAGTCAGGTATTTAATATTCCAATAAAAAATATTAACGAAGATTATAGAAGAAAAGCAAAAGCTATAAACTTTGGAATCATATATGGGATAACTCAATATGGTTTAGCCAAACAAATATCAGTCTCTAATCAAGAGGCTTTAGATTTTATAAACGCATACTTTAAAAAATTTCCTGAAATAAAAGATTATATGAATACAACTATAAAAGCTTGTAGAAAAAATGGATATGTTAACAATATATTTGGGCGAAGAATACATCTGAAAGGTATTAATGATAAAAATTTTGGCATAAGAAGTTTTCAAGAAAGAGCAGCTATTAACGCACCAATCCAAGGGTCAGCCGCAGATATAATTAGATTAGCAATGATAAAAATAAATAATTTAATTGAAGAAGATAAAAAATTTAAAACTAAAATGTTACTTCAAATACATGATGAATTAATATTTGAAAGTGAGGAGAAAAATAAAAACTATATTGAGCAATCTATAAAAAAAGCGATGCAGTCGATTTCGAGTTCAGATCATCACATATTTTCGACCCCTCTAGAAGTTAATGTTAATTCAGGTTATAATTGGGGAGAAGCACATTAATATAATATAAACGCCTAAATTTTGACAACTTATTTTTGGTAACTAGTATATAAAATATATGCCTCAAACCATTGCACTTGTTGATGATGACAGAAATCTATTAACTGGAATAAGCATAGCCTTAGAAAGAGAAGGTTTTAAAGTACAAACCTATATAGATGGTGAGTCAGCACTTAATGGATTAACAAGAAACCCTCCAGATCTAGCAGTCATTGATATAAAAATGCCTAGAATGGATGGAGAAGAACTTTTAAAGAAATTAAGAAAAAAAATGTCTATTCCTATTATTTTTTTAACTTCAAAAGATGAAGAAGTAGATGAGCTTTTAGGATTAAAACTTGGGGCAGACGATTTTGTCAAGAAATCTGGAGGATTTTCTATTAAGATTTTGATTGAAAGAATCAGAGTACAGCTTAGAAAAAAAAATAACACTGCAGATGAAACGAAAAATATAATTACCCATGGTAAATTGAAGCTTGACCCAGCACAATTAGAATGCGAGTGGGCAGGACAAGCATTGCCTGACAAATTAACAACAACAGAATTTTTGATTGTAAAAGAGCTCGCAAAAAGACCTGGTGTGATAAAGGAAAGAGCCCATCTAATGGATATAGCTTATAAAGAAAATACAGAAATTGAAGATAGAACCATAGATAGTCATGTTAAAAGAATAAGAAAAAAGTTCAAAAAAATCGATGAAAAGTTTTCTGCAATTGAAACTAGGTACGGAAGTGGGTATAGATGGAATGTTAGCTAATGACGCAAAAAAAAACAGCATCTATTCTAAAAAAGTTTTTACTATTCAATCTTGTTGTTTTTTCAGTATTGGGTCTAATTACAATTATTTATCTGAACGCGATACAGCCTAATTTAGTAAAAAAAAGAAGTTTAAATCATATTGAAATAATCATTAATACAACAGATCATATAAATAGATTAAATATTAATTTTAATCAAAGTGGAATAAAAAAATTTTTGCTATCAACAAGATTTTTATTTCAAAGTCTAGATAGAGTTCAATTTTATAATATAGCGGGTGAAATCATTGGTGACACAAATATACTCGATTTAGATCAAAATGTTTTTTCTAAAACTGATTTGGTTCTAGAAGAAAGTATGGACGGCATATCTTTGAAAAAAACCAAAGATAAAAATAATTTAAGATTAAATGATTTTAAAAATAAAAAAATTATCAAAAATTCAATTATTAAAAATAACTTAAACGCACCTTTGGTCCTAGAAAATAAAATTAATAATAATTTTTTAATTAGTACTTTACAAAAAATTTATAATAAAGAAAAATTAATTGGTTTTATAAAGGTAACTGAAGAAGCCAACGACATATTGATAGCTGTTGAAGAAAGAAAAAATTTTATTATAAGAACAGTTTTGGCAGTTGCCTTAGTTATATTAATTTTTTCTTTATTCTTAAATAAATATATCCTCAAACCAATTGGGTTTTTAGTTTCTTTTACTGAATCCATAAAAAATAAATCAGACAAAAAAATTAATATAGATAAATTTTTTGTTAGGGAGGATGAAGTGGGAATATTAACCAAATCGATTGATGAAATGACAAAAGAATTACAAAAAAGAACAAATAGAGCCGAAACTTTTTCGACAGATCTAGCTCATGAAATTAGAAACCCTTTAGCCTCTTTAAAAGGTGCTTCTGAACTTTTAGATAAAAGTTCAAGCAATATAGATAGAGATAAATTATTTAAAATTATAAACCATGATGTAGAGAGAATAGAAAGACTTATAACTGATTATTCTCAAATGCTTAAAGATGAGGCTTCATTATCAAGAGAAAAAATGAAAAAAATCGATATTGTTAGTATTATTAAAAATGTTGTGGACGATTTTAGACAAGACATTTTTAATCAAAATAAAAAAATAGAAATTAATGTAAAAAACAAAAATGGGAAAATTAACTACATACTTGGCATTGAAAATAGACTTGAGCAGGTTGTGGCAAATTTATTAGATAACGCCATATCTTTTAGTGATGATAATGGAAAAATTGATATAGAAATTAATGAAATTACCAAGAGCTATATTTTATTAATTAAAGATGAAGGCCCAGGTTTTTCCGAAGCCTCGACTCAAAAAATTTTTAAAAGGTTTTATAGTAATCGTCCTAAAAACTTCGGTAAACACTCTGGACTAGGATTAAATATAGTTAAAAACATTATTGAACTTCATAAAGGCACTATTTCAGCCTCTAATAGACCAGAATCTAAAGGCGCTCAAATAGAAGTTTTACTCCCAAAACTTACCTAGTATCCACTTGATATGATTTGTTTATATTGCTAAAAGACATTTCAATTATGTCAGATGATTTCAAAGTAAAAGATATTAAATTAGCAGACTTTGGCCGAAAAGAAATTTCTTTAGCTGAAACAGAAATGCCAGGATTAATGGCACTAAGAAAAGAATACAAAAATAAAGCACCTTTAAAAGGAGCAAATATTTTAGGCTGTCTTCACATGACTATTCAAACAGCAGTTTTAATTGAGACTCTTGTCGATTTAGGCGCAGAAGTTAGATGGTCATCTTGTAATATATTTTCAACACAAGACCATGCTGCTGCAGCTATAGCTAAAGCAGGAATTCCCGTATTTGCATGGAAAGGTG
>Ga0209709_10003113_pt1 | contig 13953 bp, 11 predicted proteins | sample ArcticOcean_MG_C_2_FD_187435 | JGI IMG/M metagenome (GOLD analysis project Ga0209709, IMG submission 187435) | Marine microbial communities from western Arctic Ocean - ArcticOcean_MG_CB4_136 (SPAdes) (version 2) | ecosystem: Environmental > Aquatic > Marine > Oceanic | place: Arctic Ocean... | reverse complement strand
CCTTGTGTGAGCCGGGCATGTCGTTCCTCGTCCGGAGAAGGAGCTCGCCGGATTCGCGAAGCACCCGCTCCCACCCGGCGAAACCGGAATCGCCCGCGTCCAGCTGAAGGAGCGTTGCTTCGCACGCTGGGACGTGGAGACCCACGCGTGGGCCGTTGCTACGCCGTCGTGGTGGCGGCGTCCGCCACCGACGTGCGGGCCATCGTCAACCTCTCGCTCTGATGGGCGCGCCGTCACCTGAGACGCAGAGAACAAGGTTGTATTGTCCGACAATGCCTGAGATCGGTTCACCCCTCGCTGTAGCTGTCGAGTTTCGTCAGTGGCTCGCTGACCACGCCGGCGAATTGGCCGAGTTTCGAAACCTTCTCCCTGATGCCGACGAGCGGGTCGACAATCTGCGGGCCCTCCAAGCCCGGCTGTATGACGCTGGTTGGGCCGGCGTCGGGTGGCCAGAGGAGTACGGCGGACGCGGCGGAACGATCCTGCACCGAGCGGCGATGTATGAAGAGTTGGCGAACGCGGGCTATCCGCCGAGGTTCGTTTATGAGCATTTCGAGGTGCTCTTCCCTTCGCTCGTTCGTTATGGCCGCCCGGAGCTGATGGCGGAGCTCCTGCCCCGCATGTTGCGCGGCGAGGAGACATGGAGCCAGGGGTTCTCCGAACCTGGGGCCGGCAGCGACTTCGCCGCGCTCCGAACGCGGGCAACCCAAGACGGCGATCGATGGATCATCGATGGTCACAAGATCTGGACGAGCTGGTCGCGCTGGGCGAAACGCTGTCTCGTCGTGGCTCGAACGGGCACGACCGAATCGCGGCATCGTGAGTTGTCGGCTTTCATTGTTGACCTTGAGGCCCCCGGCGTGACGGTTGGAACGATCAACCAGTCCAACGGATCTCCGGAGCTGGCCGAGGTGTTCTTCGACGGTGTCGAGGTTGATGCCAACGCCCTAGTCGGCGAGATCAACGGTGGCTGGTCGGTTGCGATGTACCTGCTTTCATGCGAGCGAGGCTCGTTCGCGTGGCAGCGCAATGCGACCCTGTTCGCCCGCCTCGCCGAATTCGCCGCTCTCGCTTCGGAATCGTCGGACATTGAACGGCTCGGCAATAGCGCGGCCGACGTGTTTGCGATGCGGGTGCGGTCGTGGTCGACCATGCGTGAACTCGCCGCCGACGGTGCCCCTGGGCCACAGTCCGCGGTAAACAAGGCGTTCCTCGCCGATACAGAGCAGTACCTCTACGACACCGCCGATCGCATCGACCCGGCCGGGCACATGTGGTCGCACGACGACCGCAGCGAGGTCCTTCAGGAAGAACTGCTCTTCGCTCACGCGATTTCGATCTACGGCGGCACGCGCCAAATTCAGAATGTGACCGTCTACCGCCAACTCGTCGCGGGCCACACAACAACACCGACCGACGACTATCTCGATGCGGCGCTGGCCGCAATCGACGATTCCGCTGGTCCCGAACACGGGCTCCAGACACTCGGCTACGCCGATGTCCTCAGCGATCTCGGCGACGCTGACAACCTTCGTGCGGTCTGTGCGGTCTTCGAAGCCGCGGGCCGTCGAGCCATCGCGACTCCGGCGCTGTCCCAGCTACTCGAATCGGTGTTGGGAAGCGGCACGACGATGGCCTTGAATTCGGGACTGACTGACGGGGGCCAGTCGACCGTCACCGTTGCGGCCGCGGCAGCCGACGCGAGTGCGATCCTTATCGAGCGCGAGGGCCATTGGGTGCGCGTGGCTTCGAACGCGGTTGAGTGGGACGACGACGTTCGGTACTTGGTGAAAGATCGGCTCCGGACTGGATCCGTCGATCTCAGCGATGCCATTCCGGTGGACTCAGCCGGACCACACCGAGCCACGATGCTGGCGCGGCTCGTGCTTTCGCATGAGGTCCTCGGCGCGGTCGACGCGATGTTCGACGTTGCCGCGGAGTATTCCGGTCAACGCGAGCAATTCGGCGCGACGCTCAACACCTTCCAAGCCGTGCAATTTATGCTGGCAGAGTCACACATCGCCCGCACTGCTCTGCGCGAAGTATGCGAAGCGACCAGATCGTGTGTCAACGACGACGCCGCGACTCTCACCAAACTCCTGGCGGGCCGACTCGGGCGCCGGGTCGGCCGTGAGACCCTTCAGTCGCTCGGTGCGATCGGATTCACCGAGGAGCACCCGCATCACAGTTGGTTCCACCTCGTCCTCACGATTGATGCGCTTGCGGGCCGATCGCACACGCTGGCGAGAGAGCTCGGCGCCCGTGCCGTCGTTGGTGATCTTCCCGTTGGTCTCGAACTCGCCGACCTCCCGGAAGCCGGCTGAACACCTTTACGACGTGGTGTCGGAGGTCGGATTCTTTGGCTTTGCTAGGCGGATCTCTCGCCGGGCGAAGCGCCAGTTATCCTCGGCGCGGACGACAACGTCGGCGTAGGTGCCCATACTGCCCACGTGGTTGTCGAGGGTGAAGAAGACGAAGTTGGATAGCACCTCCGCCCGGTCGCCGTCGAGGTCGATCCGGATGGCGCTGTTGATGTGAATCCCCTCGGGCGCGTTGCTGATAAAGCCGACGAGTGTGTCGTGGCCCACCCAATCGCGACGGAATGCCTGCACCACACCGTCTTCCCCAAAGAGCGAGGCGAAGTCGTCGAACCGACACTCGTCGCACGCTAGGCAGTACTCAGCGAGGAGCCGCCGAATCTTGTCGTGGTCAGTTGTGCTCGTCATCGTGATCTCAGCGCGGACCCGGAGGTCAGCTCCGCTTCTGCGAGAACTTTTCGAGATTCGCTCGCAGCTCCGGGGTGTCGAACGATCGATATTCGGCGCTCACACAGAACTCGACGAGTCCAGTGGCGGCCCGGGCAAGGTGCATGTTGAGCGCCCGCTTGGTGTCTTGCACCGCCTGGGGAGGAAGCTTCGCCATCCTGTGCGCCAGCGCCAGCGCGGACTCGAGGCTGGTGCCATCGGGAACGATCTTGTTGGCGAGTCCGAGTCGGTGCGCTTCCTCGGCCGGGATTCGGTCACCGGTCAGGATGTACTCCTTCGCAGACAGGAGACTCATCGCGAGCGGCCAAGTGATCGCGCCGCCGTCGCCGGCGACGAGACCGACAGGCACGTGGGGGTCTGCGAGGTATGCGCCTTCTTCCATGTGCACGATGTCGCTCAACATGGCAAGGCTGCATCCGAGACCAACGGCGGGCCCGTTCACCGCGGCGATAAGGGGAAGCCGAAAGCCGATCATGTCGCGCATGATGCGGCGTGACTCGTCGAGCACGCGCTCTCGGACAACGGTGTCGTCCGCCATCTTTTGCAGCAGCCCCATGTCGCCACCGGCGGTGAACGCTCGCCCCTCGCCAGTGATGACGACCGCCCGTGTCTCGGGATCGGTGTCGAGTTCGGCCCAGACCACCGTGAGCGCCTCGTGGAGTTCTTCGTCGACGGCATTGAGCGCGTCGGGTCGGTTGAGACGAACAATACGGACAGGTCCGTCTGCTTCGATGGTCAGTACGTCGGTCATCCCCAAGATCCTGTCACTTTGTGCACAGCTGAACCTGTAGTGAGTTCATTTAACCTAGTCTCGCCGCCATGTCGAAGGCCCCAATGTCGCAGGCCCCAATGTCGAAAGCAATGTACGAACGAGCGGGCGCTGCTTTCGTGGGGAGCGAGATCACAGCGAGCGGATGGAGTCCGCAGGCCCAGAGTGGCGGCGCCGTTCTCGCCCTCCTCGGTCATGTGATCGAAGACGTGCCGACGCTGACGCCGATGAGTCTCAGCCGCTGCACGGCCGACATCTTCAGGCCGGTGCCGATCGGGGTGCCGCTCACGGTCGAGCCGACGATCATTCGTGAAGGAAAGAAGATTCAGGTCGTCGACCTTCGCGTCTTCTCGGCCGACGCCGACCACGTCCGGGCCCGTGTGCTTCGCATTCGTGACGCCGATCTTCGCGGACTCGAGCGGTCGCCGCAGTCGACGACCGACCGCGATCCAGCAACTCGAATGCCTACGCCCGAAAGTCTTAGCGACGACGTGGCGTTCGGACACCTTCCTCCGTTCCTTCGCGAGGCGATGGACTTCCGTCGAGCGTCAATCGCTGAGCACGGTGTCAACGGCCTCTGGACGCGCCTACTCGCCCCGGTCGTGGAGAACGAGGAGGTGCGCCCCACTTCTCGGGTGACAGTGCCGATGGATCTCGTGAACTTGATCGGCGTTGGTGCGGGGCTGCGCGGCTTCACCGCGATCAATCCGGATGTGAGCGCCCACGTCTCGCGGGCTCCAGCGGGCGAGTGGGTCGCGCTGGTCGGCGAGACGATTTTCGCCGACGCTGTCGGCCACGGCGTGTCGGCGGCCACGATGAGCGATGCCGACGGCGTCTTTGGGGTGGTTTCGACGTCGCAGATCGTCGAGCGTTTTCGTTCGGACTGAGAGCGAGCACTACGCTCCGGTCAACCTGAGGGGGTTGTCATGAGCGACTGGCGTGAGATCGATTTCTTTACGGATCAATCGTTGGTCGAGGATCCGTACCCCTACTTCGATGATCTCCGAGCGGTCTGCCCCGTACTCGCGCTGGATCACCTCGGCGTCGTCGCGGTGACCGGCTACGACGAGATTGCCGACATCTATCGTGATCCGAGCACCTTCTCGTCGTGCAACTCAGTCGTCGGTCCGTACGCCGCCTTCCCTGTGCCGATGGAGGGCGATGATGTCAGTGCGTTGATCGCCGCGCACCGAGATCAGCTACCGATGCATGAACACATGGTCACAATGGATCCGCCGGATCACACCCGCGAACGAGCGTTGCTGATGCGGCTACTCACGCCAAAACGACTCGGCGACAACGAAGCGTTCATGTGGCGCCTCGCCGATCAACAGCTCGACGAATTCGTCGCCGACGGAAGTTGCGAGTTCATCAGCGCCTACGCCCAGCCGTACGCGCTGCTTGTGGTCGCCGATCTGCTCGGCGTGCCGGAATCGGAGCACGAGCGGTTCCGCGAGGGCTTCGGCTTGAGTGGACGGCCCGGCGAGGTCGGCGCCGGCGAAGCCGGGAATCCCGGAGAGAACCCGTTGGCGTGGCTCGACGAGTACTTCGCCGAGTACATCGAGTCCCGGCGCCGCGAGCCGCAAGAAGACGTGCTCACGCAGTTGGCCCAGGCCTCCTATCCCGACGGCAGCATTCCCGACGTCACGAATGTTGTTCGCACGTCGACCTTCCTCTTCGCCGCGGGTCAAGAGACCACCGCCCGGCTCCTTGCCACTGCCCTCAAACATCTCGCAGAGCATCCTGAGCACCAGGACGCGCTGCGCAACGACGCCGGGCTGATTCCCGGATTTCTTGAAGAGGTGCTTCGGTTAGAAAGCCCGGTCAAGACGGACTTCCGCCTCGCCACGCGCTCGACGACCGTTGGCGGCGTCGACATTAAGGCGGGCACCCCGGTCATGCTCCTCAACGGTGCCGCGAACCGCGATCCCGCTCGATTCGAATGTCCCCACGAGTTCCAGATCGATCGGGCGAACGCACAATCACACATAGCGTTCGGTCGGGGTATCCACTCGTGCCCGGGTGGCTCGCTGGCTCGATCCGAAGCCCGCATCAGTCTCGAACGAATCCTCGCCCGGATGTCCGACATTCGTTTGGCCGAGGAACATCACGGGCCCGCCGGCGAGCGCCGGTTCGACTACGAACCGACGTGGATCCTGCGCGGCTTGACTCAGCTGCACCTCGAATTCAATTCATGAAGTTCGGGCTCGATGTCGCCCAGCAGCGGATGTCGTGGGACGAGTTGGTTCGTCGTGTGAAGTTGGCCGAATCGCTCGGCTTCGAAGGTGTGTGGGGGTTCGACCACTTCCAGCCGATGTACGGCGAGGGACCGGGCGAGACCTTCGAAGGCATGACCACGCTCGCCGCGCTGGCGGGCGTCACCAGCCGAATCCGGCTGGGGTTGTTGGTCGCCGGCGTCACCTACCGTCATCCGTCGGTGCTGGCCGCGCAGGCGCTCACTATCGACCACGCATCACAAGGCCGGCTTGACCTTTCGCTGGGGGCGGCGTGGCACGGTGGCGAGCACCACGAGCTCGGTATTCCGTTCCCGGACCTCGGTGAACGCTTCGACCTCATGGAAGACGCGCTCGAGATCGTTACTCGTCTGTTCACCGGCGAGACCGTGTCGTACGAGGGTCGGGTTGTATCGCTCGACAACGCCCGTATGCAGCCCGTGCCGGTGCAGAGTCCTCGGCCGCCGATCTGGATTGGCGGCACCGGACCGAAACGAACACTTCCGTTGGTAGCTCGCTACGCCGACGTGTGGCACGCGTTCGGCAGCCCGAACTCCGTGCAGGAAGCGTCGGTTCGCGTGGACGAACTCGCGGCGACGGCCGGCCGGGACCCGTCGAGCATCATGCGAGCCGCGTCGCTGTCCATCGACGACAACGAGACCGCAGCCAAACACGCCGACAAATGGCGGACGGCAGGATGCGGTTACCTCGTCTGCGGTTGGCCGGGCGACGGCGATGAGCAGGTCGAGCGGTTCGCGCAGACTCTCATGCCAGAGTTCGCTGGTTAACGAGACACGGACTAGCGAAACGCTGGCGAACGAACGGGTGGGCCCTTAGAGGCCCAGATCCACGATGGAGCGTTCGAGTGGATTCACGTTCACTTCAGCGAGCGCCGACTGCAGCTCGTCATGGGACCGGCCGTCGAGGTAGCCGTCGATTGTGCGGTGGAAGTTCGAGATGTGTCCTTCGGTTTCCTTGGCGAGTCGCATGTATTCGAACGCTCGGGTGCGGAGTCCCTGTTGTTGGCGGGGCAGGTTCGAGAAGTCCTGGGCGGGAATCGGGGGGAGCGCGGGGTCGTCGCACTCGATCGGTGTCGGCGGGGTCGGCGGCTCCGGTTCCTTACCTTCCGGGAACCGCGTCATTGACCAGATCTCCATCAACGTCTCCTCCGGCCCGAGTGGCCGGAATCGATAGGAGGAAGCGCTGCTGTACATGGGCAGCACGAAGTAGTGCGGAAAGCAGTAGCCCATGGGTTCGTTGACGCCGCGGGCTTCGAGATCGTTGAGATCCGGGGTGTCGCTCCCCGCATCGGTGTGCCATTTCACGACGGCATCGTTGAATGTCCGGTGCCATGTCGCCATGGCCTCGTCGGCGTCGTCGGACAGGGTGATGTCTCGCATCTCCTCGGCGATGGCCACGTCATTCGCGTGGACCATTCCGGCCATGCCCTCGCTCATCGTGTGGAGATACTGCAGTTCCCCGTCGATGAATGTCTTCGGGTTGAAGGTTCCGTTGCGGGGTTTGAACCGGTCCGGGATGACGAGCTGCGGGTGCGTTTCGATGACGTGGTATTGCTCGACGAATGCTTCTTGCGCGAGCTTCCAATTCACTGGCAAACGGATGGATGTCCACCACTCGGCTCGCAGCGAGTCGACCTTCCAGTGGTCAAGGATCGTTGCGGCCGGTTCGAGGCTTTGACGAAGTGGGGGTGCGTCGTCGTCGAAGTTGATCCACGCACAGCCACCCCAAATCTCGCAGCGCACCGATCGAAGATTGATGTCGGCGGGCGCAAGATTCTCGGCGTTGAAGCTACGCGACTGAGTGACTCTGACGTTGGTGCCGTCGGCGCCATAACACCAGCCGTGGAATGGGCAGACGAAGCCGCTCTCGCAGTCCGATCGCCCGTCGACGAGCTTCACGCCGCGGTGGCGGCAGGCGTTCTCGAATGCCCGAACACCCATGTCTTCGGTACGACAGATGATCACCGACTGATCGAGGATCTCGTACTCAACGACGTCGTGGGCGTTGGGAATCTCCTCGAGCCGACACGCCATCTGCCACACGCGGGGCCACAACAAGTCGGCTTCCATCTGGAAGAAGTCCGGGTCGTAGTAACGCTGTTTGGGGATGCGATCATTTATTTCAACGCCGAACTTCATGCTACGACGGTACATCGACTGGCAAAGAGGGCCTGCACTGATGGCAAGCGATACCGAAGAAGCCGGGCTTGACATACTGGTCGTCGGCGCGGGGATCACCGGTATCTATCAACTGCACCGCGCCCGCGAAGAAGGCTTTTCGGCGCGCCTCGTGGAGGCCGGCGATGGGCCGGGTGGGACGTGGTTTTGGAACCGGTACCCGGGCGCTCGGTTCGATTCGGAGAGCTACACGTACGCCTACCTCTTCTCGAAGGAACTCTTTGAGGAGTGGGAGTGGCAGGAGCATTTTGCCGGCCAACCGGAGATCGAGCGGTACATCAATCACGTGGTCGACCGCTTTGATCTACGCCGCGACATGTCGTTCGGTCGTCGGGTTGTCGCCGCCGACTTCGATGAATCAGCACAGCGGTGGCGGGTGACGTTCGACGACGGTACGAACGAATCTCCGCGACACCTGATCCCGGCCACTGGCGTGTTGTCGGTCCCGTTCTTCCCTGATGTGCCTGGTCGTGAGGATTTCGGTGGCACCTCGCTCCACACCGGTCTCTGGCCCACTGAACCCATCGATGTGGCGGGGAAACGCGTCGCCATCATCGGCACCGGATCGAGCGGGGTGCAGCTCGTCCCCCTCATCGCGGAGGAGGCTGCGTCGCTCGCCGTCTTCCAGCGATCGGCGAACTGGTGCACGCCGCTCAACAATCGGCCGATCACTGAAGACGAGCAGCGGTGGCTCCGCTCCGAGTTCGAATCGATCCGCGACACCCTCAACACATCGGCCAGCGGCTTTCTCCACGAGACGTGCGACCGAGCGGCGTTCGACGACTCGGCGGAAGAGCGCCAGACGTTCTATGAACACATGTGGTCGAGCCCTGGGTTCACCAAGCTAACGAGTCACTACACCGACATCCTCCTCGAGGGTCCGGCGAACGCGGAGTGGTGCGAGTTCATCGCCGGGAAGATCCGCTCGCTCGTCGACGATTCCGAGACCGCGGATCAGCTGATCCCGAAAGATCACCGCTACGGAGAGAAACGGCCACCGTTCGTCAACGGCTATTTCGAGGCCTTCAACAACCCGGCGGTGTCACTCGTCGACCTCGAGGCCACGCCCATCGAACGAGTGACGGCAACCGGGATTGAAACAGCCGATGGTCACGCCGAGTTCGACATCATCGTCTGGGCCACGGGCTTTGACTTCGGCACCGGCGCCCTGAACCGGATGGGGATTCGTGGCCGCGATGGCCTTGCCCTTGAGGAGCACTGGGCGGATGGCCCCACCACGTTCCTGGGAGTGCAGACCGTTGGCTTTCCGAACTTGTTCTTCCCGGGCGGACCGCACGCGGCGGCGGGCAACAACCCGCGATACAACGGCGACCAAGTGGACTTCATCACCGATCTCCTGGTGCACGCTCGAAGTCTTGATCTCGAAGTCGTCGAGGTCGACCCGGCCGAGGAAGACCGGTGGACGAGCATGGTCGACCGGTACGCGAAGCACTCACCGTTCAGCGAGATCAGCTACTACTACGGCACCAACGTGCCGGGAAAGCCACGCCGCTACCTGCTGAATTCCGGCGGCCGACTGAAACTCTTCTCCGAGATCGCTGCCGTCGTGGAGAATGACTACCAAGCGTTTAGACCGTCGCAATCGGAGTGAGGGGCGAGCCCACCACACCCGGCAGCCGCAGCGGCGGCGCCGTCAACAAGAAGCGACTGCGCTTGTTCTCGCGGAGCCAACCCGCGAGCTCGTGGAGATACCACATCTCACCGAGCGGCACGCCGAGCTTGAACAGACAGAGGTTGTGAATCGGGAGGAATGAATGACGCTCGGGGTTGCGGCCCTTGCCGACCATGCCCTCGACCGCGTAATTGTCGGCGACGAGGGCGGAGATCCCGGACTCCGTGATCCAGTCGAGGAGCGTGTCGTCTCGGGCGTCGAGGTAGGTGCACATCGTGTGGATTCGGGCCGGGTCGGGGTTCTTGTTCATGGCCAGAACCTCGGTGGCGAACCCGGTGTGGAGCAGCAGCATGTCGCCCGGTTCTACGACCACGTTGTCGGCGGCCATGATGTCTTCGAGCGTTTGCCGGTCGACGCCGCGCCAGTCGTGGCCGAGGTGATGGGCGAGATCGATGAGGACGCCCCGGCCCTGCACGCCGTGGTACGCCATGTGCTCCAGGCCGAGGTGATGGGCGAAACAGCGATGACCACTTCCGTCGCCGGCGGCATCGTCGGACGGCCCGACCAGGTCGGTACCGGCGCGGTAGCCGTTGTAGTAGACGGCCTCCTCCACGCCGTCGCCGTCGGCATCGAACTCCGCGCCGACGTGGGCGAGGGAGTCCCATTGCGTGGAGTACTGGAGTGAGAGTGTGACCACGTCGTCGGCCCACACGTCGATCAGGCGCGGGTCGCCCCAGTCGGGCATCTCGCTCATGTGGATGTTGTAGAAGGTGGCCTGCGTGCCGTCCATGTCTTCGGTCGGCGCAACGTGGGGCGGCGGGCGGCGTTGGTTCAACACGGTGCCACCCGGATAGTCGAGGGGAAGACTGAGTGAGAAGGTCTGACCGGTCTGGACCTCGCGGACACCTTCGAGCACCTTCTCGGGCGTCAGAAGGTTGATGCGGCCGAGTTCGTCGTCGTCGCCCCAGTCGCCCCATGTCGAACCGTCGGGGCGGTTCGTCCATCGCTTCGTCACGTGTGGTCCCCTTGCCTGTGCGTGATTGCCACCGTAGCGGTTGCTCACTACCATCGGGAATGCCGTTCTCACCGTGTGAGAAGGTGAGTTTCTCGCCGTGTGTGGATGCGAGTTCATGCCAAGCAGGAGGCCGCGATGACAGCCAAGGATTTTGTGGTCTCGGCCGATGGGCACCTGCTCGAGCCGACCGATCTCTTCCGCACCCGCCTGCCGGCTCACCTTCGCGACCGTGCGGTCTGGGAGGAAGACTTCGAGATCGAGCCGTTCGTGGAGGGTGGGGCGACGAAGTTTCGAAAGCTCCACACCGCTGGTTACGAAGGTTGGACCGTCTCTCGCTACCGCCAAACCGGCGGTCGGATGCCTGAAGGCGATCCGGAGCACATCCTCGAAGACATGGATCTCGACGGTGTTGATGTGCAGGTAATGCACCCGAACCTGTCGCTCTTTGGCCTCTACTCCGACGATCACGAGCTGTCGATAGCCCACGCTCGGGTTTACAACGACTACGTGATCGAGCGGTTCTCATCGCACTTCGACCGCATCGCGCCGACGGCTCCGATCCCGCTCACCGACATTGGTGATGCCGTCGCCGAGGTCGAGCGAGCGGCCGCCGCCGGGTTTCGAGCGATTCTTCTGCCCGCCACGCCGCCCATCCCGTACTACTCGCGAGACCTCGACCCGGTGTGGGCCGCGGCGCAGGGGAGCGGTCTGCACGTCTTCATTCACACGCAGACCGGCGGCGTGAAGGTTGATGACAAAGAGGCCACCACGCTGAAGGTCGTCTTGGAAAACGCGGCGCAGGTGAACCAGCCAATGACCGAGAAGGCCGCGGCGAAACGCATGATCACGCAGGCGGTCTATGCGCCGATCGTTCCGCAGCAGGTGTTATGTCAGCTCATCGGCGGTGGTGTGCCCGAACGTTTCCCCGATCTCCACTTCGCCCTCATCGAGTTCAATGCCAACTGGCTGCCCTCATTGGTGGGGGCCATGGACAAGTGCTGGGTGACCGGAATTGGTCAAGACGCCGACTGGTGGCTCGGGCGATGGGACGACTCCCGACCCGACAACGATCAGCCCGACATGGCGCAGCTCTTCAAGCTGAACGACAAGTGGCCGTTCCCGCTCATGCCGAGCGAATACCTCGAGCGCCAGTTTCACGTGTCCTTTCAAGACGATCCGGTCGCGGTTGCCTGCCGGCATATCACTGGCTTGTCGACGCTCATCTGGGGCAACGACTATCCCCACGCCGAGGGAACGTTCCGTGGCAGTCGCGAGCTTCTCGCTACGCAACTCGGCGACCTTCCTGATGACGACCGCAGGGCGATCGTGGGCGGCACGCTTGGCGATCTGTTGGGCTACCACGCCCCGGTGTCCTCCTGAGCGAGTTCCGTTTCGACGGGCGCGTCGCCGTTGTCACCGGCGCCGGTCGAGGCCTCGGTCGGGCCTACGCCCGGCTGCTCGCCGCCCGGGGCGCCCGGGTTGTGGTGAACGATCTCGGTGCGTCAATGGACGGGGCCGGCACCGATGGCGGTCCCGCGGAGATGGTTGCCGCCGAGATCGAGGCCGCGGGGGGCGAGGCCATCGCCGACACCAGCGATGTGTCGTCCGTCGACTCCGCCAACGCGCTGATCGACACCGCTGTCTCGCACTTCGGTGGCATCGACATCGTTATCAACAATGCGGGCATCATGCGCTGGGCCGGCCCGCCCCAGGTCGACGCGGCGAGCATCACCGATCATTTCAACGTTCATACGCTCGGTTCGTTCAACACCGTGCGGGCCGCGTGGCCCCACATGGTCGAAGCGGGTTACGGGCGCATCGTGATGACCACCTCCGCGGGGATGCTCGGCCATCCGGCGAACACGGCCTACGCCACGGCCAAGGGCGGGGTCGTTGGGCTCACCCGCAGTCTCCACACGGCCGGCAACAAACACGGGATCAGGATCAATCTCATCGCCCCCGCCGCCGTCACCCGTATGGCGGGAATAGCCGACGGCGAAGCACCAACCGAGGAGATGTCACCCGACCTTGCCGCTCCGATGGCAGCATTTCTTTCCCACGAAGATTGTCCGGTCGGCGGCGAGATCTATGGCGCGGGCGCAGGCCGGTTCAACCGGATGTTCATTGCGTCGACTCCCGGTTATCTCCACACCGACGGCCAGCCGGGTATTGAGGATGTCGCCACGAACTGGGCGGCGATCAACGATGAGTCGGGCTACTCCGTGCCGACTGACCTCATGGATTGGTCGGCGCAGTTCACCAACCATCTGCCCGATCAGTAGCGCGGATTTTATCTTCGAGACTCACTCGTCCAGGAGATCGGGCTGTTGCTCGACGATCCAGGAGTAGAGCGGCTGGAACTGGCGCCAACCGGCGGCGTGTTGACCGACTTGGACCGCCGTCTTCTCGGCCATGTCGTGGTCGATGAGCACGGGGTCGCCGGCTGCCTCGGCGAGAAGTTGGGCCTGACAGGTCCGCTCCATCGTGATGAACCACCACGCGGCCTCGTCGACAGAACGCCCGACCGTGAGGATCCCGTGGTTGGCCAGAATCGCGGCCTTATTGTCGCCCAGAGCGTGGGCGATTCGTTCCCCCTCTTCGTCGTCGAGCACCACGCCGGTGTAGTCATCAAAGACCGCATGGTCGCCGTAGAACGCACAAGCATCTTGGGTCAAGGGATCGAGCGGTCGGCGAAGCGTGGACCACGACTTGCCGTGGAGTGAGTGGGCGTGGGCGGCCGCGACGACGTCGGGGCGGGCTCGATGAATCTGCGAGTGAATGACAAACGCCGCGGTGTTGAGCGGCCAGTTCCCTTCGACAACTTCGCCCTGGTCGTTCACGAGCAGGAGATCCTTCACACAGATCTGCTTGAAGTTCATACCCAGCGGATTCACCCAGAAGTGGTCGAGCAATTCGGGATCGCGGGCGGTGATGTGGCCCGCGGCGCCCTCATCGAATCCGTAGTGCCCGAAGAGCCGAAATGCGGCCGTGAGCCGCTGCTTTCGGTCGCGTCGTTCGGCCTCGACATTGTCGAATTTCGGAAACCTGGGTGGGAGTCGGTCGGACGCCATGGGCGAGCGTACGGGCGGCGGCCCCGAGCGGTCCAATACCATCGGCAGATGAACGCAACCGCCCAGCCAACCGGTGACGTCAATTGGTTTGCGGTGTTGGCCCACCACGCCGACCGCTCGCCGAGCAAGGCAGTTGCCGTCTATGACGGCGTCGCCACGACCTATTCCGAGTTGGCCGATCGTGCGGCGGCGCTGTCGGTCGGCCTCCAGGAACGAGGGGTGGGTGCGGGCGACGTCGTGGCATTGCTCTCGTACAACTGCACTGAGT
>Ga0209709_10003110_pt1 | contig 13965 bp, 16 predicted proteins | sample ArcticOcean_MG_C_2_FD_187435 | JGI IMG/M metagenome (GOLD analysis project Ga0209709, IMG submission 187435) | Marine microbial communities from western Arctic Ocean - ArcticOcean_MG_CB4_136 (SPAdes) (version 2) | ecosystem: Environmental > Aquatic > Marine > Oceanic | place: Arctic Ocean... | reverse complement strand
ACCTATGGTTCAGGCACTTGCCTGTGCAGCAGCCGCTGCTAAGGGATCAGTCACTGAGTTGGAGGAATCGTACCAAGCACAGAAGAAGCTTAAGACTGAGATTGATGGTCTCAAGGCAAAGCTGTCCAATCAGGCAACTCCCATGTTTGGCAAGAAGGAGGAGCGTGTTGAGGTTGTTGAGGCACAGGCATCTGCTACTAGTGCTCCAAAGGAACCCGCTGCATTTGCGTCGATCTTTGGTGGTGTCCCACTCCGCACTCCTGCCACTATGAAGGGCGCGGGTATGCGTGAGCGAAACCCTTCTATGTGGAACGACCTCCTCAAGAACGCTCCTCGTGGTAGGGGTATGCCAAAGATTGACGCGTTTATGTCTATGATTCAGAAGTAAAGAAAACATTACTTACTTCTGTTGAACATATATTTGAAACGGTGTGGTTACACATTTAGTATTTATTTGCACTTGCTTTTCTTGTTCAAATGTTGATAGTGTATGTAATTTAAACATTTCAAAAGAAACTTTCAAACTGTTCAATTCTTGAAATAACTGGTCTAATAAGTCACTTTGTAAACGTACTAGTTTTGCATATTTAGCTTGGTTGGTTTTTACTTTGACCTTCTTCATTTCACCAACATTGTTTTTTAATTTCTCTCGTAGCTTTTCAGCGTTGTCAAAATTCATAGATTTACAACCCATCTAAATCTATATTATAATTCATATAAATAATATCTCATTAATATATCACAGTTCAAAATGTCTTCAACGATCCGACGTCCTGCTCTTCATAGTACAATTCATGCTTCTGTGCTTGGTAAGCGTAGTCATGAAAATATTCAATCTGCTGAACTTGAAGAACAATGGAACACTGATGATGAAAGTTCAGAGGACGAATCTGATTATTCCGTATATTCAGATGATGATGATGATGGTGATGAGGAACATTCATTCTTAGAATAAATTTCACTCTTTTCAAATGGTTTTTTCATATTTGTTTTATTTGTTAAATCGATAGTTTTATTGTTCGGCTTTAAAAGCTTGCTAAGTTTTTTTTTAGTTTTTGATTTAGACATACATACAAAGATTCAAAAAATATTATTATTATTATTTTTATTTATTATCTTTTATATAACTTCGCATATTACTAAATATTATAGATTTAATTTTTTCAAATTTATAAATATATTTTCTTCAATTCTATTAGTTACAATAATTGTTAACTCTGTTGGAAATAAAAAATTTTTTTTTAAACAGCATATTTTAGATCAAAATATAAAATTTATTGAAACAGATAAGGTGCCCGATAGAAGAGTTATCTTTATAATATTTGATGAATTAGACCAAAATGTTTTAAATGAAAATATTAAAAATCTCAATAATTTTTCTAATTTAAAAAAAAATTCTATTAATTTTGAAAATGCATATGCACCTGGAAGAGATACAATGAATTCGATTTCTGCTTTATTAATTGGTCATGACGGAACAGGAAAGATAGGTCATGATAAAGATAAATACTTTTTTTATGGTAATAGCTTCAAAAAATATATCGATTATCAATCATCTATTTTTTCAAAAACGCCAAAAGATAATGCTACATTAATTGGAAGCCAAGTTATTACCTATTGTATATATATTGATATTAACAATTGCAGTGATAGTACAAAAGACATTGCGGACGTTACTCTAAATAAATATTTTACAACTATAAATAATTTTTTTTATTTATTAAGTTCTCCTTTCAGGAGAGAAACAATTCCATCGGAAGATATTAAAATTGATAAAACTAAAAGTACAATTTTAAAAAAAAAATATGATAGAATTTTAAAAAATGAACAAAGAAAATATGATAGAATTATTAAAAATGCTTTCTCTGCAATAGAGAATATTGAGCAAGAGATTGTTTTTGTTCATTTTCCTTTTCCACATCCGCCTTCTATTTATGCACAAAAATTCTTTGATAAAAGCAATAATAATTTGGATTATAGCTATTTAACAAACTTAAAATTTTCAGATTATATACTCGGCCAAATTCTAGAAAAATTAAAGATTAATTCTATTAAACAAGAGATTCTCCTAATTGTATCTTCTGATCATGGTGTTAGAAGTGAAATAAAATATAGAGCCCAACAAGCCGCGAAGATACCTCTGATAATAAATATCAGAAATAATAATAATAATTATACGATAAATAAGAAAATTTCTACATTTCATACAAAAGAACTAATACAAAAATTTCTAACGAAAGAAATTAATGATAGTTTTGAAATCATAAAATTATTTAATGACTCAAAATTTGTTCCTACCACAAATTTAAATGCAGATATTCTTCTAAATAGACGATTAAAGAAAAAAAAATAACTACTTTTGCTTTAAAAAATAAGCCAAATATGTGTCTAGAGAATTTTGGAAATTATAAAAATTTTCTTTAGCAAAAATATCTATTTTTTCAGTCTTTGTATTAAAAATAGTTATTGCCTCATTAATTTCTGTATTAATATTTTCTATATTCAATTCTTTAATACAATAACCAAAATTGTCTCTTACCAATTCTTCAAAAACTAATAAATCTAATTTTTCAAAATCATTATTATGAATTTTTGCGTATTTAGTAAAATAAATTATAGGCTTTTTATATGTAAATAAATATTCAAGTGCTATTCCAGAACAATCTGTGATTAAAACTTTAGACTCATTCATACTCTTTATATTGTCAGCTTCATAATCTATAAAAAAATTTTTATCATTTTTATTTTCATACAAGATTAATTCTATTGTTTTTTTGTAACGTTTATAATGCTCAGGATGAGGTCTTAAAATTACTTCAGAGCCATTAATTAATAATTGTTTAATTAATTTTGAGCACGTTTGAGTAAAAAAATTTTTTTTTGAATAATTCCATGATGGGGCTATTAATATACTTTTATTTTTTTTAAAAATATTTGCCTTATTTTTTAAATAGTCAAAATATAAATAGCCACTGTTGATTAGTAATTTTTTATTTTTATTATTATACTTTTCTAGATATCTAAGTTCTTTATTTTGATATGGTCCATTACAAAAAATAGTATCATAATTGTCAAATGAATTTTTTGTAAATTGTTTATGTGAGCTGTTTGCAGCATGAAATAAGTAAATATAATTATCAACATTTTTTGTTTTTTTTATGAAGTTATTTCCTAAATCAGGAACAGTAACTATGAGGTTTCTTGCACTTATTATCAAAAAAACAAAATATAATACAGATCCATTTCCTATGTAATAATTCCTAACATTTTTATCATAAATAAAATCATCTATATCTGAACTTAAATAAATAATTGTTTTATTATTTTCTGATAAAGCACGAATTAATGTAATAAAATATTTTTGATAAGGCAATTTTTCTGAATAAAAAACATAATTTATTTTTTTTGAAAAAATAACAAAAAATAAAGTTCTAACTAACTTCAATATGATCATATTTGAATTTATAGCATTTTATAGGATTATTGTAATTTTAATATGTTTTGTCTTTTAAGATCATTGAACTGCTGATCATACTATTAAAACTTATACAACAATTTAATTGAATAAAAAACTTAGTAAACTTAAATAAAAAAATCTAGATTATTAATCCAATTCCAATATTTTTTTTCATTATTCGTCAAGTTCATCACTTTTCTTTCAGCTGTATATCCGCCATTATGAAATGTAAGGAAATTCATTGGGTATTTACTTGATAGCAAATTTCTTATCTTATTACTCTGAATTTCTAATGTTAAATTGGCCTCTTTGTCTTTTGTTTTATTTTCTACAATGCTTCTATTCTTAAAATTAATTGTTATATACTTATTCTTATCTCCCTCTTGAATATTTATAGATGTTTTAAAATTAAATTTATCAATATTTTTTATATTATTTTTTAATTTTTTGGTAAAATCAGTAGTCAGTTTTTTTAAAGCGGGCTTTGTTACTTGATTTTCTTTTATTTGATATTTTCTATATTCCTCTGACATTTGGTTGGAAAATCTAATGAGTGATTCAGCTTCACTAAATTTTTTAATATTTTTACAATTTATCTTAACCTTATTATTAGTAAGTTTTATATAATCACCAGAATTTAATACAAAAGGTTTAGTTTTGATTTTTTTCTTTTTCAATATTTTAATTAAATCTTGTTTATTATTTCTATGAATAAGATTTATATGAAATTTGTCACCTAGATAACCCAAATCAGAAGCATACGGCACAGTATATTTTGGGTTAAGTGATTTAACAATATTTGAGGAATAATTTAATGATCTTTGGATTTTTTCATTAGCCAGCTTTATTAAAGTATCTGAGTCCCACTTATAAAACCCAGGGAATACACCTGTTAAGAATGGTATAACAAAAGCTAAGTCTATTTTATCTATTTTTGAAATTCTTTTTGCTTCTTTTTCTCCCATTAAATTGTCTGTCTGTAAAAAAATAGAGTTTTTATTATTTTTGATTTTAAGTGAACTATCAAACTCACCATTAATATTCAAAAACATTTGGAATTCAATATCCTGATTAAAATTTAAAGTTTCATTATGCTCTAAAAAGCATGTGTTCTTAAACCTTTTTTGAAGTTCACTCTCCCACCAAGAAACATTATATTTTGGTGCTAGAATTTTTGCATCAAACCATTTTTTTGGAAAATTTGATATTGTTTGCTCATGAAAATGGTCATCATGACCATGGGAGAAAAAAATTACATCAGGAATAGGAAGGTTTGATGGGGTATAATTATGAGTTGGATAGTGCCATAGAGAGCCACCCCAGCTCGGCCCTGTTAACCAAGGGTCTGTTAAGATTTTTATCTTATTAATTTCAATTAATAGACATGCGTGTGTAATGTAAGTTATTTTCAATTATATTCCAATATAGTGAGAATTTTTCCCATGCCAATTTTACTAGCGGAAAATATTCAACTTTTCAATAAAAATATTGTTTATATTAGAATGGTAAATCTTATCCTTTTTCATCTAATTTGTTTATAAAATTTCTTTTTTTATTAATTCCATTTTTACTAAATTCTTTATTATAAATTTTAAGTGTTTTTTTATTTTTTATATTATCATTTAGTTTGTCTAAATCACATCCAATTACAACTTGTCTATTCTTTTCGATCAAAAGTCTTACAGATATACGAGCTACATCTTTTTTGTGTGGTTGAGTTCCATGCAGCAAATAAGGGTGCCAATAATTAAGAGATCCTTGTCTTCCAGTCAATATACTAAATTTAGAGATTAAATTCTTTTTATTTGATTTGTAGTTTATTAAATTTTTGTTAAATTTTTCAATTTTATGAGGGTAAACACTTGCCCCTAATAAGTGTGAATTTGGTACTATATGAAGTGGAGATGAATTTTTATCAACATTTTCTAGGTAAATATAAGCAGTAATAAAATCAGGGTTTCTAGTAGGATAATCAATTATATCTTGATGAAAGTCAATTCCTCTAAAATAGGTAATGTCTCTATATTGGGGCAGGATAAACTCTCCAAGATTTACTGTATGGTCATTTTCGGTTATAGCTAATACCCATTTTGGCATTAAATGTTTTGGAACAGCCATAACAAGTTTAAAGTCTAAAATTCTGTAATTGTCTCCCAAAACTTTAGACATTATTTTGATAAAATTTTTATTTTCAAAAATGAATTGAGTTTCTAATTTGTGAAGTAAATTACGTCCGGGACCAGGGTTTTTTTTTAAGTTGTCAAATTTTTTACTTTTCCAAATTTTTTGGCTTAGAAATAAAGTATTAAAATCTCTTAAATTATAAATTTCTCTTAATAACTTACGACAATCAGTCTCGTTAAAGATTTTTCCACATTTGGTAATTCCATTTTTTAAAAAATTCATAAAATATATTTTAATTATTATTTTTTAGGTTTATAATTTCTAAGAAACATATATTGGATATATTCTTTTTATATTTTATCCAACTTCCCTTGTAAGAAAATATTTTTTTTATACCATCAATTAATCTATTCTGAGTTTTGGCATATAAAATTTTACTTTTAACCATCCTTTTATTTTTTAATGAATTTATAACATGAGTAATTGTTGGCTCATTTTTAATATCATTTAAATAATTAAAACATAAACCGTAGTCTTCTATAATATACATAGATGATTTTTTTTTAAGACAGGTTGAAAAGTTATTTAAATTGTTCAACATATGAGATTTGTAGTGACCACCATCATCAATAATAATATCAAAAAAGTTTGAGTGTGTTTTGCAAAATTTGCTAACTAGATTCTTGTTCATATAATCAAGTTTAATGAGCTTAATACGTTTAGAACGAAATAAAAAATTTTTATGATCAAGGTCTACACAATATATTTTGGAATTACTAAAATAATTAAAAAAAGATGCAGAAGAAGATCCCCTGTAACTACCCACCTCAAGTATATTCAATTTTTTATCTTTCAATTTTTTAAAATGTTTGTCATAGAATTTTCCATAATTGTGTGTTTTTTGAATAGAGTTTAACCTTTCAAATACTTTAGCTTTATCACTATTAAAATATCTGAATAATTTACTTAGTTTACCATTAATCAATTTTTTTTGATCTAAATTAATTTTGGGTTTAATGTCCAATTTTGGAATATAAAAAATTGTTGGTAATTTTTTTGTGAATTTTTGAGATTCATAAACATTTTTATCTGTAACTATTAAAATATTATTTATGTGAAAATCTATTTTATTCGGTTTAATGCAATTTTTTTTTTGTAAATAATTATCAACTATATAAGTTTTATCTTTTTTTAATTTTTTATATAAAAAATTAGAATATGTATTAGATGGAAATAAATATATTTTTTTATATGCACTTTTATTTATATTTTTTAATAAAGTCTCAAGACTTTTTAATTGTTTAAGATTAATTATCTTTAATTCATCTAGCATGTGCAAAGTTATACTAAATGTATATTTAAATTTTTATTTTTCTTTAATTTATAGGAAGAAAGTGAAAGCTTATTATGTAATTTAGGCTTTTTAATTTTTTTATAAATTTTTATATCTGTTCCTGGAAAAAGCATACTTTGCTTTGAGGGGTCATTATCAAAAACTAAATTTATATTTTTTGATATATTTCGTAATGAGGCCAAACAAAGAACCATGCTTCCACCCGCCCCATAAATATCAAACTTTCTATTTTCTATATAACTAAATATTTTTTTCTTCATTTTTGTATAGTTTTTATTTAATCTTTTAAATATTTTTCTATTATCGATGTAGACTAATTTTTTTTTGTTTATCTCCTTTTTTTTTACAGAACAGAAAATCACATTAGTTTTTAAAAATAACTTATCAATAGTCAAACCACATATCTTTAAAAAGTTAGAAAGATGCGAAAGGGTAAACATACTCAAGTGTTGGTGAAAAATTGCATAATATGTATTTTTTTTTGTATAAAAGTCAAAATTTGGAATTTCTATGAATAGTCTTCCATTAATTTTTAACGATTTCATTATATTTATTATTGCTTTTTTTGGATATTTAAAATGCTCAAGGGTATGTGTCAAAAAAATAATATCAAATTGATTATTAATATTATCTTTCTCGACATCAATTTCATAAAAGTTTTTTTTAAGTAAATATTTCATTTTTTTTTGAATCTTGAAATCTGCTAAAAAAATATTTTTACCATAAAGTATTGGATTAATTCCACCTCCAACATCAAGTATTTTTTTTTTTTTTAAAAAATTGGAACCATAGTGACTCTTGATTAACGACAATCTATTTAAGTGAGTTGATGATTTATTTAAATTTGACTGAATGTCTCCATAAAATTTAAATATTCTTTCTTTTGAAAAATTTTGGAGTTGAAGATGTGAACAATTTGTGCATGAAAAAACATGACATCTAGATGAGTGACTTTTTATTTTTGTTGGCCAAATACATTCTGGTGTTACATATGTAGAATAAATCTTAATACTTTTATTTTTACAAACTCTACAAATTATTTCCATAAGATACAAAAAATTAGTAACTTTGGCTATTGAGTTACTGATAGTTATTATATTGATAAATATTATTTTGTATATAATTTTTTTAAAATTTCTAAGTCCTCAGGCTTATCTACATCTATGGCTTCTAAAGCTTTATACAAATAAAAAGTTGTTTTTTTAGGATAAAATTTGTTTTCTTTATACACCTTTGTATTAAAAATGAAGAAACTTCCAGAATCAAAAAAATATTTTTTTAACTCCTGAGATCTTTTATAATGATTTTTTTTATTATGAATAATTAAATCATTTTTATTTTTTAGTAAAAAACTTCTTTCTGGACTTTTTTCAAACTCTTTGATTGATATTAATAAATCATATTTCAATTTTATGATTTTATTGTAAGCCTTAATCAAGTCTTGTGGATTGATTAATGGTGATACTGGATAAATAAAAAAATTATATTTTGTATCGTTTAAATCATTCTTATTCACAAAATCTATTACCACATCCCTTATTGGGGTTTTGTCTCTCGCTAATACTTTGGGCCGAAGTTGAGGAACAATTGCCCCATTTTTTCTTGCAATTTTTGCAATTTTTTCACTTTCTGTTGATACATAAATATTACTAAAAAGCTTAGATTTTTTTGCAGCTCTTATAGAGTACACAATCATCGGCAAACCGTTGAACTTTTTTATGTTTTTTTCTTTTATTCGCTTACTCCCTAACCTGGCAGCAATTATACAGTTTGGTTTTTTAGTCATTATGTTTCAATTAATTTTTTTCTAGTTAATAAATTAAAAATCTTTTTTGTTTCTTTGGTGGTAGTTTTAATATTTTTTGCAATGTCTTCCAAATCATTTTTACCATCAGCATACTGAAGAAAATTCATGAGATTAACTGTATTACTAAAAGTTTTTTGTCTGTGTTTTTGAGAAATTAGTGGATATAGCCCCCTCTTACCCATGTTTGGTTCACAGTAATATTTTGAAGAAGGAATAATTTTTTTTTGAAATATTTTTATAACTTTTACCATTAACTTAAAGGAGTCTATAATATTTTTTTCTGATACTATGTTAAAATTATCTAACGACGTATGATATTCTTTATAATTACCAAATTTTGATCTGAATACAGTTGCTATAGGAAATTCTACTTTTGGAGAATTAAATTGTCTTTCGTCTGAACCCCTTTCTAAAAAAGAAAATTCTTTATATTTTATTTTCAAATTTTGATATGCTTCTAAAAGATATTTATCACATAAATTATTTTTGTATTTTGACAATATACACCCATAGTCTTTTGAATAGCCCAGGCATGTAAGATTATAGCCACCTAATAAATATTTTTTAATTTTTTTAATATTTTTAGAAATAAAAGCAATGGAACCAATTGTTTCAGGTATAAATATAAATCTTATAGAGTAATTTAATTTCTTTTTTTGAAAATAATTAATTAATGACATACTAACTATTGGCCCCGATAGCTCATTATTTGCCATAGATGGGTGGCAAATATAGGTTGATATTAATATCTCTTTTTTTGATTTACCAGGTAGCAGTAATTCTCCATAAAATAAATACCCATCTGATTTAAAATTTGATTTTATGACCACTTTAAAAGTATCATTTTGCTTATAAGTTTTAATAAGTTTTAAATAGTCTATATAATTTATGCAAAAGCCCCAATATTTTTGGTAATATGAGGTAACATATGGGATCGCATTTTTTTGATTGGACAATGTATGCAAGTGTTTAAGTAATGTTTTTTTAGTAACATAATCATCAACACCATGTGAATAACCCACAAGATGTAAATTATTTTTCTTAAAATCTATAATTTTTTTACCATTTTTGTCTAGAACGTAAGCATCAAATACATTCCATTCTTTTGGAACCTTCCAATCAAATACTTTTGTACCTGATTTAATCTTATTAATTTTAAGTTTTGGAAAAATATCCTTAATATACTTAAGTGTTTGAAGGGTGCCTCTACCAGTTATGCTTCTATTTAAAGGGAATAATTTATTTGCTGCAAAATTATAAATTTTTTTTATATTCACTTTTAAATTAAGAGTTCTATTTAATATTCAATTTATAAAGTTCTTTAACTATTTTACTGATTCTTTGATCATCTAAATATATTTTTGACATTATTTTTGACGAGTTTTTGGGGTCATATTTAAAAGCAAGACGCAACATATCCATCCAATTAATATTATTTTTTGATCTGATCTTTTGAATTTTATTTATCAGGATTAATGATTTTTTATTTTTTGTATTTTTCATTATGGAGGCTCTTATAATTTTTTTCTATATGTTAAATCTTAATTACAGTAAGATGGAAAAAAATGATAGAAATTAATAAAAAGCTAGCATTCAATCATAAAAAGCCTCCTTTAATTATTGCAGAAATATCTGGAAATCATGCTGGAAGTAAAAAAAGATTTTTAAGTTTAATCAAAAGTGCCTGTAAAAGTGGTGCAGACCTTATTAAAATTCAAACATATGAGCCCGAAGACATAACTCTTTCCAAAAGAAGTAGGTTTTTTAAAATTAAAAAAGGGATATGGAAAGGAAAATATTTGTTTGATTTATATAAAAAAGCCTGCACTCCATATGAGTGGCACAATGAAGCTTTTAAAATTGCAAAAAAATATAAAAAAATTATTTTTAGTAGTCCCTTTAGTATTAGAGCAGTAGATTTTCTAGAAAAATTTAATGTTCCAATTTATAAGATCGCATCATTTGAAATAACAGATTATAAATTGATAGACTACATTGCCTCAAAAAAAAAGCCTATCATAATTTCAACAGGCATGGCAAATTTAAATGAGATTCAAAACGCTATAAAAATAATTGAAAAATACCATAAAAAAATAATAATTTTGCATTGTGTTTCTAATTATCCAACAAAAATAGAGGATGCTAACTTAGATAGAATAAATTTTCTAAAAAAAAAATTTAAAAGTTATAAAATTGGTTTATCTGATCACACAAATAATATATTCACTTCTATTGCATCAGTTCCTCTTGGGGTATGTGTAATTGAAAAACACTTTAACATTGATAATAAAAAAACACTCGATTCATTATTTTCAATTAATTCAAAAATGCTAAAGGATTTAAAAGAAATTAGTAATAAAATTTTTATAAGTTTAAATAAAAAACACAAGATTAAAAATTTAAAAAAAAATATAAAATTTAGAAGATCCATTTTTGCAAAAATTGATATCAACAAAAATGAAAAAATATCTCTTAGTAATACTGTTTCTCTCAGACCTTCGATAGGTTTAGGTTCAGAAAATATCTTTAAAATTATTGGAAAAAAAGTTAATAGAAAAGTTTTAAAAGATTCTCCAATTTTTTTAAATGATCTAAAAAAATGAGATTAATACAAATAAAATCTTATAATAAGAAAATATCAAAATTTATATTTACCCTTAGAAATAAAAATTATGTACGAAACAATTCTATAACGATTAAGAAAATTCAATTATCAGACCATGAAAAATGGTTTGATAATTTTCTAAAAAAAAAATATTCTCTATTTAATTTGTAAAGAAAACTTTTTCATTGGTTATGTAAGATTGGAAAAATTAAAAAGACATTTTAATGTTTAGTGGGCGATATTAAAAATATATCAAAAAAAAGGTTTTGCTAAAAAAACTCTTAGAATCGCAACTAGATCCAAGAAATTTAAATGCAAAGCATTAATCAAAAAAGATAACCTTGCTTCTGTTCAGATTGCTGAAAAAGCAGATTTTAAACGTAAATGTAGTTGTTGATTTTTATTGGATCTAAACTAATATATTTTTATGGTTTATAATTCTAATGATGTTAAAGATGTTTTAAAAAATGATGGAGTAGATGTTTTAGATATTGTCAATTTTCAAAATATTAGCAATATTAATGTGCAAGAACTAGTAGATAAATTTGGAAAAAACAATTCTTGGGCAGTACGAGTTACATTCAATAAAAGGTTTGGTGGGGTTGTAATTCAACAATTGCCAGGTGAAGGAAATAGACTTCATATGCACCCAAATGAAGCAGAATGTTGGGTTATATTAAAAGGTAAGTGGAAGTGGTTTATAGAAGGACAAGATGATATGGAAGTTTCTGAGGGTTCAATTGTTAATGTTCCACCCAATTCGTTTCACCAAATTACATGCCTAGGAGAAGAACCAGGTATCAGGTTTGCAGTAACAGCACCTGACGTGGATCATGCATATAAATAATGTCATTAGATCGATTAATTAAAAAAAAAATTAATCAAGATTTTAAAGGAAAATGTTTTATTCTAACTGGATATTCTAGTGGGATTGGAAATAAAATTTACAAAGATTTATCTCAACTTGGTAGTAAAATAATTTTAATTGGTAGACATGCAGTCAAAAGTTCAAATTTTTTTAATTGTGATATTAGAAATATTAAGAATTTAGAAAAAACTATAAAAGTAATAAGTAAAAAATATAGCAAGATAGATGGATTTGTTCATTGTGCGGGAGCTAACCAGTGTATTAAAAGTGAGAAAATAAAAATATCGGACTGGGAAGATGTGCTATCAGTCAATTTAACCTCAGCGTTTATAATATCCAAGGAAATAAAAAAAAATTTAAGAAAAAGTAAAAATCCCTCCATAGTTTTTATCTCTTCTATTGCTGGACATAGAAAAAGTATTGTAAGTGGTGTTCACTATGTGGCAAGCAAAGCTGGTCTTATTGGGATGTCCAAACAGTTGGCACATGAATTTGGAAAAGATAAAATTAGAGTTAATTGTGTCTCACCAAGTCAAACTATTTCAAAAATGTTAACAAAATCAATGAGTAAATCTCAAATATCTGATTTAGTTAAAAATATACCCTTAGGGAGACTAGCAACTGCTGAAGATCAGTCGCAAGGTGTAATATTTTTATTATCATCTTTTTCTCAATATATATCGGGAACATCACTAAATATAGATGGAGGACAAATTTAGTGAATGATTTAACGTATATAATAGCCACTAGAAAGGGGAGCAAAAGAATAAAGAATAAAAATACAAGAAAATTTGGAGATTCAAGCCTTTTAGAAATAAAATTAAAACAAATCAGAAGAGTAGATAAGAAAGCAAAAATATTTTTAAGCTCAAACTGTGATGTGTCATTAAAGCTTGGAGTAAAATATGGTGCTAAAATCGATAGAAGATTAGAAAAATTTGCAACAGATCATGTACCTATGAGAGACGTTTATAAATATCTAGCAAATAAAATTGAAACAAAGTACGCATGCTACTTGCATGTTACGTCACCATTTTTAAAAGATAGAACTTTGCAAAATGCAAAGCGATTTTTTTTTAAACAGAAAAAATTCAATTGTCTTGCTTCTGTAACAGAAGTTAAGGAATATTTATGGTATAAAAATAAAGCACTAAACTATAACCCAAAAAAACACCCAAGATCACAAGATTTACCATCCTACTACGGCATTAATTTTGCAATAAATATTTTTTCTACAGAATTTATGAAAAAGAAAGGTAGAATAATTGGGGAAAAATTCTATCCTTTAGTTTTGAGGCATCCTGAAACTTTGGATATAGATCATCAGTGGCAATTTGATATAGGTAACATTATTGCAAATCAAAAAAATACTAATTGATCGAAAAAATTATTCACATTAATGCACAATAGCACAATAACCGTTTATGGACTTGGACTAGCCAGCATTTTTTTTGAGAAATTTTTTTGATACAGATATAAAAATTAATGTTTTCGAGCAAGGAAAAGAAAAAGATTTTTCTAAAATAAAAACCATTGACAAAATTAATGGACCAATAGTCTTTTTTAATGATTGGAAGAACTTAAGTGCAAAAAAAAGCCCAAAATTTCTTGCAAGCTTTTTTTTAAATAAATATCAATTTTTTGTATAAAAATTTTTTTCAGTGCATAAATCAAGCCAATTGAGCTATTAGTACTGGTCAGCTACACGCATTACTGCGCTTCCACATCCAGCCTATCAACGTGGTGGTCT
>Ga0209709_10003108_pt1 | contig 13976 bp, 13 predicted proteins | sample ArcticOcean_MG_C_2_FD_187435 | JGI IMG/M metagenome (GOLD analysis project Ga0209709, IMG submission 187435) | Marine microbial communities from western Arctic Ocean - ArcticOcean_MG_CB4_136 (SPAdes) (version 2) | ecosystem: Environmental > Aquatic > Marine > Oceanic | place: Arctic Ocean... | reverse complement strand
TATTTGTGGTCTAGTGCAACAAATTTGCAACATTATAGACCCCACCACCCTCTACGGGGTACCCCCCTACTTCATTATTTAGAGAGAGACACAATCCCCCCAAAAAAAATCCAGTTTAAATAAACATTCTGAACAACCTTGAAAAACAATAAAAATGTTGTTACATATAGGTTTCTCCTAAACCAGGACTACCGAACCCATGAGACTCATACTACTCATCCTAGTTTTTGTTTCATCTCTCCTACTTGCAGGCAAAACTGCATTTGCTGGCATCTCCACCAAGAAGCAAGACATCCTGAAGCTCATAGGCACCACTGAAGCTTCCAATGGCAAGTTTGCCTGGGTTGAGATTAATGGAGAAGACTATGGCTGGACTAGAGAAGGTAGGAATATTGGTAAGTACAGAATTGTGATGGTTGAAATGGGTAAGGTCAAAGGCTGGACTAGAGAAGGTAGGAATATTGGTAAGTACAGAATTGTGATGGTTGAAATGGGTAAGGTCAAATTAGAGTTATTTGGTCGGATTGTAAAGTTGAAATTGCTTCCAGAAGATGCTCAATGGGCCAATTAAGACTAAATTTACTGGTAATCGTTTTAGTTGGATTATCACCTGTACTTTCTTTTGGAGTTGCAGAAGAACCACCTCCACCTTCTGAAGGTATCTGTTATAAAGTATTTTATGAGGCGATGAAATTAAGAATATCTATCAGAAAACAATATACCAATTTTTCGTATTTCTAGTGAACCAAGACAAATATATGGTCTAAATAAAACAAAAATTAAATAGCTAAAATTTTTTGTTGACAAAATAAATAATCCTTGTTAGCATTCTTTTCATGCTTAATGGTGAGCATATTTTCAATCCAATAATAATTATAAGAGGTTCGAATGAAGAAATTAGTAACTGCACTTATTGTTTCTACTATATCATTTTCTGCTTTTGCAGCAAATGATGCCTGGTGGAAAAAAGCAGGTAAGCCCTATAAAGGAACAACCCTTCAGGGGATTACAGAAAATACTCCTCCAGGAAATTTTGCTGCAAATGTGTTAGCGAAAAAATTTGAGAAGTTAACTGGAATTAAAGTACGTTTAGAGAATACTTCTTGGGATGCAATGTATGATAAAGCAATTAAAGACATGGAAGCTAATTCTGGCATCTATGACTTTGTATACATTGAACAAGATATTGTATACTCATACTTAGATAGAGATTTCCTAGTAAATATTTCTAAAGGACTAGCAAGCAATCCCGGATTGGTAGCACCAGGAGTAAGCATGGACGACTTCACAACATTTATTGATTATTTCAAAAATAGTGAAGGAGACATTTTTGGTGTTCCAATGGAAGCATTTATTAAAGTATATCTGTACAGAAAAGATTTGTTTGAAGCCGCTGATGCTAAAGCTGCATTTCGTTCTAAATATGGATATGGGTTAGCTCCTGCGTCTACTTTTGGTCAATGGAGAGATAATGCTGAATTCTTCACACACTACTGTGCTGAAAAAGGTATGCAGTGTTGGGGAACTACTGTTCAAGGTCATACAGGTCACCCAGCTTCAACTTATGAATTTTTAGAATCAATTGCACCATCTTTCGGTTTATATAACTGGGGTGTTAGCAAAGACTTCCATTCATGTGTTAAAGGCGGTGGTCAACTAAATGGTGGCAGAGCCAAAGCCGCTCTTAACTTCTGGACTCAATTATTGCCTTTTGCGCCACCAGAAGCACTTCAAAGTACCTGGAGTGAAGTTGGTGCATCTTTTGCCGCAGGACGCGCTGCTCAAGGTTGGGTGTATGGAGAAAATGCTGCTTGGATTGCAACAGATGCCGAAAAATCAGCTGTTGTAGGGAAAGTAGGTGTTATGCTTCCTCCAACTGCAGAGGGTGTTATGGAACAAGCCGCATCAGGCAAAGGTTATATTGGCTATTTTGATGGGGGCGCTTATGGTATACCACACTCTTCAAAACACAAAGAAGCAACTATGCTGTGGTTACAGTATATAAGTCAAAATGAAGTGCAGGCTGATTGGGCAATTGCTGGTGGGCGTATCACTCATAAAGCAACCTATGCTGATCCAAAAGTTGTTGCAGTTGATGCAAAATCTGATGGATATTTCACACTAATGAGAGATACAGGATACTTGTTCGCTGGAGCTCCAGCATTCCCTTTCCATGGTGCAGGTAGAGGTGCTATTGATCCATTCATATATAAAGCATTAGCTGGAGAAATTACTCCAGAAGATGCTTTAGACGGAGCCTGTCAGGCTCTAGACAAAGTAATGAAGGACTTAGGATATCAAAAATAAGTAATTCTAGGAAGGCAAGATATTTAATATTTTGCCTTCCTTTTTATTATTTATAAATACTTGAATGAGAATTTTTAAATCTATAAATATTGTTTTTTATCTTTAAATTAATTGCAAATTGCTTTAGTAACTTTCAGAGAGTTAATCTCTCTATTTAAATTGCATGATAAGATAAACGATTTACTCATAATTTCTTATTTATTTTTTACTTTTGAATAATTCTAAGGGACTTCAAATATATTCTTATTAGCTATTTTTGGCAAGAATACACTAAATAAATGGAATTAAGTCTTAAGCAGCCCTACCTAATATCAATAAATTCCAAAAGACCTTCAATAAATTTCTACATCTAGTAACATAGTTAATTATATTCAATAATGTATTCAAAAAAAACTGCTTGGCTACTTCTCTCTCCAACACTTTTGATTTTAGGAGTAGTTGGTTTAGTTCCTTTTTTTTACGTTTTATACATAGGTTTTTTTACTTGGAATCCTCTGGGTGTAAATCATGATATGCAATTTGTTAGCTTGGGAGATAACTATAGAAAGTTAGTTTTTGATAAAGAGTTTATTGCGTCTGTATGGCGCTCAATTATATTTGCTGTAACAACACTAATTTTTGAGCTTACACTTGGCTTTTTCCTGGCACTTTCACTTATAAGTTCCTTCCCATTAAAAAAATTCTTCAGAGGAGTACACACTTTACCTCTCGTAATTGCGCCAATTGTTGTTGGATCAATTTTTAAATTATTTACAGTACAGGGTTTTGGTCCACTCCCTCATTTTTTAAATGATTGGTTTGGATATGATTTAAATTATGGCAGATCTGCAGTTCAAGCTTTTTGGTTAATTGTTATTATGGATATTTGGCATTGGACGCCTTTTGTTACTTTAACTCTGTTGGCAGGATTAAGTGCACTACCTCAAGATCCTTATGAATCTGCAAAAATTGATGGTGCGAATAATATACAAATATTTTTTTATATAACCATTCCTATGATGATACCTGTTTTAATTGTTGTTATTTTTATCAGGTTAATGGATTCACTTAAAATTGTTGATGAGGTTTGGATGCTGACAGGTGGAGGGCCTGGATATGCAACACGATTTACGGGAATCCACATTTGGAAACAAGTCTTTGAAAATAGATTCTATGGTTATAGCTCAGCAATGTCGATACTTTATTTATATGTAACAATTGTCATATGTTGGCTTTTATATAGCATCATGACAGGTAAGCAAAAAACAAATGATGCGTAAATATTCTTATAAAATATTTGTAACTTTATTGTGGTCTTTTTTAACACTGATTACAATTATTCCAATTTATTGGATGGTTCTTGTATCAACAAAAAAACCTGTTGATTTATTTGGGAAACCCGATTTGTCACCTACGTTTTTTGAAAATATATATTGGAAAAATTATACTAGACCTTTTATCGATGGGGTTTATTCGGAGTATCTTTTTAATTCTGTAATAATTGCTACTTCAAATGCTGTACTAGTAACAATCCTTGCTTTAATGGCAACCTATGCTCTTTCACGCTTTAATTTAGCAGCAGCAGACAATATTTTTTTCTGGACAATGACTAACAGAATGGCTCCGCCCGTAGCTTTCTTATTACCTTTATTTTTACTTTTTTCAACAGTTTTTAGAATTGGTGATCATTCTTTATTTGATACGAAAATTGGATTAATCCTATTATATTGTATTTTTAATTTACCTTTTTCTATTTGGTTACTAAAAGGAATAATCGATGGTATTCCAAAAGAATTGGATGAAGCAATGGTTATAGACGGCGCTAATTTATTTACTATATTTTATAGGCTAATTATTCCTTTAGCGGCACCAGGTATAGCAGTAACAGCTTTATTAAGTTTTTTGTTTGCATGGAATGAATATTTATTAGCATCTACTCTATCAAGTGTTTATGCTAGAACAATACCCACAGGCTTGTCTGAATTTGTAACAACAACTGGCACCAATTGGGGTATGATGGCAGCAGTAGCTGTAGTTTCAATGTTGCCTGCTTTGTTATTCTTGGTTCTTGTTCAAAAATATATTGTTGCAGGGTTAACATTTGGAGCAGTTAAAGGATAAGTATGTCAAAAAACACAAAAGGGTTTCTTCCTATTGAGACAAATTGGTTTGATAGACTATTCATTGGAGTCATTAGTTTTATAGCTATTCAATTATTTTGGATGCGCTTTATTGAGAGTTTTCTTTCTATTAATTTTTCAATAACTCTTGGAATTGTTTTAGTTATTTATATAATTAGGAAAGGATAGAATACGAAAGCTTTAGCATTCGATATAACTTCAACTAAATAAAACTGAATTTGTGTATCCTTGTTCCGAACAGTCAAGCACAGTAGTATATTTTGTTGACAATTAGAGAAGATTAAAAGTTGGATGCTATCTCGTGTATACTGTTATGCGATACATGAATATAACGGAGTTGTTAAGATCAAGCTTATACTAATTGCACTTATAATTTAGATCTAGATTTAATACTTACTTAAAAAGTAATCAATATTAATTTATATGGAAAATAAAAAAAATAATTTAAAAAAATTATATAATTCTTCTAAAGATGGATTGTCAAATGAATTATATTCTTTTGAAAAATCTAAAGGGTTTTGCCATGAAAAAGATGATTCCAAAGCTTATGGAAGGTTTAATGGTAAAACAGTTATAATTACCGGGGCAAAGGGAGATTTTGGGCAGGTTTGTTCTAAGAGGATGGCTCAGGAAGGTGCTAATATAGGCTTTTTAGATATCCTAGATACAGAGCCTTTGGCAAATCAATTTAAAAAAGAATATCCTGACCAACAATTCCATTCTTTCCAAGTTGATATAACAAAAGAAGATCAAGCAATTGAAGTTTCAAATGAGATTGAAAGAAAATTCAAAAGAATTGACCATTTATTTAATAATGCGGGGTATCAGGGAGATTTTGAAAATACATTAAATTACTCTGTTGATGACTTTAGGAAAATTATAGATATTAATGTCACAGGAGCCTTTATCATGCTCAAAACAATTTCAAATATAATGCAAAAACAAGAACCTCGAGGTGGGTCAATTGTAAATACTGCATCAATGGCTGGAATTGGAGCACCACCTAACATGATAGCCTATTCAGCAAGTAAGGCGGCGGTAAAGCATATGACAATTATTGCGGCAAAAGATCTAGCTCCATTTGATATAAGAGTAAACAGTATTTCTCCAGCATATATTGGACCAGGATTCATGTGGACAAGACAGGTTGAACTTCAAGCAAAAGCTGGGTCTGTCTATTTTAGCGAAGATCCTGAAAAAGTAGCTTCTCAAATGGTAGATTCTGTTCCCATGAGAAGATATGGATCTATAAATGAAGTAATTGGACCTGTTTTATTTCTTTTATCTGATGACGCTTCTTATCTGACAGGTATAGATATAAAAATTACAGGTGGGGAATAATCTTTAAAAGGAGGATATTAAAATGCCTGACAATTTAAGTGAGTTTGAAAACAAGAGCGTAATCATAACAGGTGCTGGCAAAGGAATCGGTCGGGCTACTGCGATTGAGATGGCCAAGCGAGGAGCAAAAGTAATTGCGATGGCTCGAACTCAAAGTGATTTAGATAGCCTCAAGGAAGATATTGGATGCGTGACTATTAAAGTAGACTTGTCTAATAATGAAGCCGCTCGATCCGCTATGAAAAAGGCAGGAACTAGCGATTATTTAATCAATAATGCAGGAACGAATGTTCCAGCGTCCTTACTGGAAATGACTGAAGAAGGATATGAAACAGTTATGGGTATAAACCTTCGAGCCGTGCTGATCTGCTCACAAGAATTTGCCCGCGCCCGCGTCGCCTGTGGTGGTGGTGGTTCGATCTTGAACGTCACATCTATTGCTGGTCATCGCGGTTTTAAAGAACACATATGCTATGCCGCCTCCAAGGCTGGTCTCGAAGGAGCTACTCGAGTAATGGCAGCCGAACTTGGTGAATACGGTATCCGTGTTAATGCGGTTGCACCAACAATTACAATGACAGATTTGGCAGCTCTTGCTTGGTCAGAGCCTGCTAAAAGCGAACCGATGATGGTTCGACATCCCATCGGACGTTTTGCTGAAGTCGAAGACGTTGCCACTACTATAGTGATGCTACTAAGCGACAATGCCTCCATGGTGACAGGTACTGTCCTCCCAATCGATGGTGGTTTCCTTGCTGTATGATATGTAAATCTAGAGAAAAGTTATAGACTAAGGAGAATCAAAATGTCTGAAAAGTTGATAGGAAAAATAGCTGCAATCACAGGCGCTGCATCAGGTATTGGTCTTGCCGCAACCGAGGCCTTGCTAGCAGAAGGGGCAACCGTCGTCATGGTCGACCGCAATAAACAGGAACTCGCAAAACTTACTGAAAAATTTGGTAAAAAATCAATTGAACAAATAACAAATCTACTCGATACCGATAGTTGTGGAGCTATGATACCTGAAATTCTTGAAAAAGTTAGTCATATCGATATTCTTTATTGTAACGCCGGGACATATATAGGGGGAGATTTAGATCAAACTGACGCTGCGACTATCGACGATATGCTTAACTTAAACGTCAACGCAGTTATGAAAAATGTGAGTGCTGTGATTCCGCATATGAAAAGCAGACATACAGGGGATATCTGGGTAACCAACTCAATCGCCGGACATTCTGCTATACCTTGGGAACCCATATATTCCGGTTCCAAATGGGCGATTACTAGTTTTGTTCAAGGAGTGCGCCGTCAGTTAAGAGAACATGGCATTCGTGTAGGACAAGTATCACCTGGACCGGTTATTTCAGCGCTGCTAGCCGATTGGCCAGAAGAGAACTTGCGCAAAGCGAAGGAAAATGGCTCGCTAATGGAGCCATCCGAAGTCTCAGAAGCATTAATCTTTGCTCTCACTCGTAATCGAAATATTACTGTTCGCGATATAATTGTACAGCCTACAAATTTCGATATGTGACTATATTAATAATAAATAGTATCAAGGAATTAATTACCCTAACCTTTATTACTTGTCTGAAGGATTTTAGAATCAACAAATAGTTAGTAACTAGTTTTAAATTATGACAACTATTCTGCTTACGTGCTTTTTCCTGAAGCAAATATCATTCTTATAGAATAAAATAAAATATTAAAACTGTTTATTTTACTAGGCATGTTACAATCTCGACGTATTCTTTATCTATTTAAATCTAAGTCAAGCATGACATACTTTATGGAATAAAATCCCTTGATTAGATTTTAACAAACTGCAAATCAAGAATTATCTATTAAATATCCCTATATATTCTACTCATTTTTCTGACTGGATCTAGCAAATTTAGATCACCAGATATAACTTGATTCCCATCAGGAAAAGGAGCTTTCGACGAGATCCCTAAATTTTTCAAAATGGAATCATTTTGGTAATAACATCCAAGTGTGTTAATAATTAGTGTTTTTGCAAAATTATTATTATTACTTTTAAGATGCTCAAAGATATGTTCACATTCTTTTTCACTGAGTAAAGTAAATGATTTCGAGTATTTTTTGATCGATAAATTATTCATTATGTCAAGATCATTAATAATTATTTCGAGCGTGTTTGAATCATATTTATTAACAAATTCAGGTAAATTAATTTCTCCTGCTCCTATTAACCCACTTTTTTCACAAGGGGGTATAATTAAATTTAAGAATCGCTTTAAAGTATCTGTTTGATCTTGATTTAGATTGCAGCTATTCATTTCACTTAGTCAAATAGGGTAGATATATTCTTTTTGATTTGATCAGAAATATACAAAGACAGAGCTTGAATAGTTGTAGTGGGATTAACGGCGCCTCCTGTGACAAATATACTACCATCAATAATAAAAAGATTTTTTACATCATGTGCACGTCCCCACTCATTAACTACTGAACTTTTTGAGTCATATCCCATCCTTGCAGTACCCATATTATGCCACCCAGTTTCTCTAACTTGTCCATGAGAGTATGTTTCAATTGCCCCAGACTCTTCAAGAGCAATAATTGCTTTTTCTGAAGCATGTTTTAGCATTTTTTTACTATTTTCACTAAGTCTATATGAGATTTTTGGTGCCGGTATACCATGAGAATCAGTAAGGTCATCATCAATTGTTACACAATTGGATTCCTCAGGTAAATCTTCACACATTATTTCAATTGATATTTGTTTTCCATAATATTTGAGAAATGCTTCATGATGTTTGTATCCTAGAGGGATAGTCCCCTTTAAGTAACCCTGGATTGCTGTATTTACTGGTGGTTGTCCCCTTACAACTTGTAGAGTATAACCGCGTACAAAATCTCTTTTTTTATCAGTTTCATAAAATTCATGACTTAATAAACAACTCCCCTGCGCCCCAAGATGCGAATGCAACATTTCTTGGAAAGTTCCTTCAACCCTCCCCCAAGGATGAAACATTAAATTTTTTCCAACTAAGCCTGAGCGATTTGCCAATCCATCAGGAAAATATTTTGAAGTAGAATTTAAAAGAACTCTTGGAGTTCCAATTCCGTTACATGCTAAAATCACCATTTCCGAATACTGTTTTTGCTCAACTCCATTTTCATCAAAATAGATAACACCCTTAGCCATATCATTAGAATCCACAATAATTTCTCTAACACGACAACGAGTTCTTAATTCAACACCTCTTTTCCTTAAATTCTTATGCCAGTATGAGATATCAACACTACTTTTAGCCCCTTGGGAACAGCCGGAGTTACAAGGACTTAAATTGATGCATTTTCTTCGGCCATCGTAATCCTCAGAAATTATAGCAGTATCAGAAGGCCACCAGTGCCAACCTAATTTATTAAATCCACGTCCCATGACTTCTCCCATTCTGCCCATAGCAATAGGAGGTAATGGCAAATCATGTAGTGGAGTCGCAGGATCTCCACTTAACCCAGAAACTCCCATATTAATATCATTTTGGGAAAAATATTGATTAAGAGTTTGATAATTAATTGGCCAATCATCCGCCACACCATCTAAAGTATTTACTCTAAAATCCGAGGGTTTCATTCTTGGAAAGTGTCCAGAATAGAGTATAGTACCTCCTCCAACTCCATTAAAATTTGCGACTTGAACATCAGAGTCCTTTTCGTTGATAGGATAGTCGGTCTCACTTTTTCTAATATTAGGGCTTTGATTATACTTATAATTACGAAGACTTTGCCAATCCTTGTAATTACTTGGATAATGAGATGTGTTCATCCAGTCACCCTGCTCTAGACAAAGAATTTTAACGTTTAGAGAAGACAAGCTATATACTGCAGCTGCACTAGAAGCTCCAGCTCCAATAATCAGAATATCAACCACATCATTTTTCATAGGAATATTTTTTATTGAAAATATCAGTTTATTAATACAAAGAAATTTAGATTAAACATCGGACTGCTCTACTAAACTTCCTATCTTTCTTCTTAAAATCAAGGACAGCATCCATTATTTAATGTCTCGTATTCATCAAAAAAGGACTATACACCTTCCAAAGGTTTATTGATGTTATCACCATTCAAGATCATGATTTTGGAATCCTGTTCATTTTTTAAATTAACTTAAAACACTTCAACTAAACATTGTACGATACACTTCATCCAAATAGTTTTCAAAAATAAATGTACTACCATCATTGTTCAAAACGCGAGTCGTCAGTTAAAAGAACATTGCATTCCTATAGACTAGTATCAACGTGGCTTTTTATCTCAGTGCTGCTAGCCGATTGACAAGAAGATAAATCAAGTAAAGTTTAGGGAAATGATTCGCTGATAGAGTCATCCGAAGAGTCAGAAACATTAATCTTAGCTCTCACTCGTAATTACAATGTTACTGTTCGTGATGTAATTTTTCACTATGCAAATCTAGATATACAAAGGCTTGGACATCGCGTTAAAGGACTCCTCGTAAAAAAACTGGCTGTTTATTCTTCATGTTTGTGAGCAGGTCCATGTCTGAATTTGAAGATTAGTAGAGACATTCTTAAGTGATATTCTAAATGATTTGTAAATAGGTGTTAAAATCATGAAATATTATACTTAACCAATAATTTAATTTATATATTATTCAATAATATCATTGTTTCTAATCTCAATTAAAAAGTGGAATCATGATTTTGTTCAGCTCCAAATAATGTTGATAAATTTCCCTGTATTGATCTGCAGAATTTTTTCGAGGATCGGTTCTGGTCGTTTCATCTAGAAAAACGCAGTGTTGGGTGATTTCTTCAAAAGAAGTAGACCCTTCTTTTTCATTCATATAACACCACATCGCCTGCAGGGCTGCTCCCATCGCTCCAGCTTCAGATGATTCCGGGCAGACCACGGTACATTCGAATGTATCAGCAACAACTTGACGCCAAAGTGCACTTTTGGCACCTCCTCCTACCAAACGAATTTCTTGAGGTACAATGCCTTGTTGGCAGAGCACATCCAAACCGTAACGTAATCCTAAAGTAGCTCCTTCCATGGCCGCACGGCAAAGATTCTCTGAAGTATAATTCTGTCCGGTAATTCCGTAAATCACGGCTTTGGCATTGGGCAATGCCGGAGTTCGTTCTCCATTGAAATATGGCAGGAGTGTGAGGCCTTCAGAACCTACCGGGGCTGATGCTGCTTTTTTATTCAAATCTTCAATCCCCAGGCCAAGGAGGGCGCGGGTCAATTCCGTCGAGACGGTCACATTCATAGTGCAGACCAAAGGCAACCAGTGGCCACTACTCGAGCAAAAAGCAGCCAATTCTCCTTTGGGGTCGATGATCGGTTGATCGGCACAGGAATAAATCGTGCCAGAAGTTCCAAGGCTGGTCGTGACCACTCCAGGAACCACATTCCCGGTTCCGATGGCCCCCATCATATTGTCGCCTCCTCCGGAAGAAACGATTACGTCGGGTGATAAATTGAACTGCTTAGCAATTTCTGGCTTGATGGTGCCTATAGGAACTTGAGACTCAATCAATTCAGGAAGACAGTCATTAAGCTTTCCAGAATCATCAATAGCTTGCAAAATAGAAGTAGCCCATGTTCTGCTCTTAACATCAAAATAAGCAGTACCCGAAGCGTCTCCGTATTCAGTTTTTTTCTCTCCGGTGAGCCAATAGTTGATATAATCATGAGGGAGTAGAACTGTTGCCAAACGTTGGTAATTTTCAGGCTCGTTTTGTTTCATCCAGAGGATTTTGGAAGCGGTGAAACCTGCGGCAATTGAATTTCCAATGATGTCAATTACTTTCTCAGATCCACCTACCTTTTGTGTGATTTCTTCACACTGAGAAACGGTCTCTGTATCGCACCAGAGCTTGGCCGGTCGGATGATATGGCCTTCTGCATCGAGAGGGATCATGCCATGCTGCTGTCCGGAAACTCCAATCGCCTTCACATCTTTTGAAGAACCGACTCCCTCCAATGCTTTTGTGATAGCCTTGGTAGATGCCTCGATCCACCAGGAAGGTTCTTGTTCTTTTTTACCTACATCATTTTCAATCAAGTCATGAGAAGCATAACCTTCTGAAATAACTTTATTTAGTGTTGTACTAAAGACAATGGCTTTCGTACCTTGAGTTCCACTGTCGATCCCCAAAAATAATTGATCTACGGCCATTTTTGAACTTTACAGATAAAGTTTGATAAAAATTCGTGATTGTCCCAGTACAATTCGTTCAGTAATAATATCACTGAACAGTAACAATCCGTCGCAGTCTTAAATTAACACTGGAATATCTTAAGTAAGTTAACTTTTTTGAATGTCTAAATATTTAAGAGATTCATTTTAAAACTGCAGGTAACTATCCATCGTTTTTTCAACACCATCGGACCAAATACTATCCAACGCATCCGAAAAACGTTCTCTGAAAACAGGATTTTCACTAAGATCACCAAAAATCTCTTCAATTTCAAGAAATACTATTGGATTACCTCGTGCTTCAAGTGAGGTTTTTCGTAGTTTTTCTGAGTTATTATCTTCCAAATAAATGGACTTACCTGATCTAGATTCTCCATAGCAATAACGGCACCAGAGAGCGACTTCCAGGGCAAGGCCGCGCACATCCAATCCAATTTCCAAACGATCCCTTATTGAAGGCAGGATGAATTTAGGTTGCCGATTAGAACCATCTTGGCAGAGTCGAGGAATTGTATCGCAGATATCCGGATTCGAGAACCTTTCCTGGATCAATTTGAAGTAACTCATGAGGTCTGTTTCAGGAACAGGTGGAATTAAGGGAATGATTTCTTCAATTTCCACTTTCTCTAGAAATCGTTTAATCAAATCATTCGACATTGCGTCATGGACAAAATGAATATCAAGTAATGCTGCTGGGTATGCAATAGTTGCATGTCCACCGTTAAGGATGCGGATCTTCATCAACTCAAATGCCGACACATTATCTGTAAAGGTCACTCCAACTTCCTCCAAGGCGGGACGTCCCATAGGAAAGTGATCTTCTAGGACCCATTGCCTGAAAGGCTCACAAAAAACTGGCCATTTATCCTCAATGCCAAAATTTTTAAGTAATTTGTCTCTTTCTCGTTCAGTGGTAGCTGGAGTAATCCGATCGACCATTCCATTTGGGAAAGCAACTTCTCCTTCAATCCATTGAGCAAGATCTGAGTCTATCATATTGGCGAACCCTACAACTACTTTTTTGGTTATATCTCCGTTTGCAGGCAGATTATCACAGGACATCAGAGTGAATGGTGGAACACCAGCTTTGCGGCGCTCTTTTAAACTAAGTACCAATGCACCAAAAACACTAATAGGCTGATTTGGATTTTCAGCATCGACTATCATTTCTGGACATTCTGAGTCGAACTCCCCAGTCGATGGATCGATGAAATATCCCCCTTCTGTTATCGTCAGTGAAACGATCCTTGCCCAGGGAGCACTCAGGGCATTTACTAGTGAACTGTTTCCTTTTTCAACTGGAAGAAAGTCTAAAAGCGGGCTTGTGACTCTGGCATTGTTCGCACCTGGTTGAAGCTCTACAACCGTTGTTAAAAAGTCCTGTTTCTGAAGAGTTTCTCTTATCTTTGAGTCATGTGGACGAACGCCAGATCCGACGATAGCCCAGTCCAAGTTAAGGCCCTTATTAAAGAGATCATCCAAGTAAAGAGATTGGTGGGCTCTGTGAAAATTACCATAACCGATATGGATAATGCCTGGCTCGAGGTCATTGTAATTATATTCAGGACGACTGACATTATAAGGCAAAGAACTTAGTGTCGCACGAGACAAGTATATACTCATGAAATAATTCCAGACGATTTATTTAAGGAATTTATCCTCATATGTTTTCTGTTATTCGTATAGATTAAGGTTAAAACCCCATTATTAAAAATAAATCACGTAGTCAGCAGACTCATGTTTTTAGTAAAACTAAACCTCCAAAATAACTTACATTTGTTCGGAGTGACACGACAAAACACGTTACTGTCCAGTCAACTTTTTACTTTTTATCTATAAATATGCAGTAAAGAGGAAACGGTTTACACAAAAGAAAAAACTATCTGACTTTCCCCGATTCTGCAGGTCTTCCAGCCAGTTTGCTCTTTGTGCTTTGTTTATTACACCCTTATTTTCTGCATTTTTAGAAATCCACTTAAGCATTCCGTGTGAAAAATTACTTGTAGAAT
>Ga0209709_10003105_pt1 | contig 13977 bp, 13 predicted proteins | sample ArcticOcean_MG_C_2_FD_187435 | JGI IMG/M metagenome (GOLD analysis project Ga0209709, IMG submission 187435) | Marine microbial communities from western Arctic Ocean - ArcticOcean_MG_CB4_136 (SPAdes) (version 2) | ecosystem: Environmental > Aquatic > Marine > Oceanic | place: Arctic Ocean... | reverse complement strand
ACATCAATAGAGCCAGCAGAGTGAATGGCAAGGAGCCGAGATCCCCCAAAAAGGATGTCAGACTATAGGACGACGATGACTGAGAGTCTTGCTTTGGCATGATTGATCACTATTTGGCTGGTCTGAATCTTACGAACTGCCAGCGAGGTTGGATGATTATTATGCCTTGAGACAGTCATCTAAACCAAGTGATCTAACGTATCTAAGGGCCAACCGGAGCCTCGGACGGTTAAACGTGATTTAACGGTGAGTATCGATGACCCATCAGGTTGGCCTGTTTTTGTTTAAAAATGACTTACGTATTGATGACAATCCGGCCTTGGCGCGCGCTGCCGCCGAGGTTGGCCAACTCATCTGCCTTTATTGCCTTGAAGCTAAAAAGCCGCCTTCAGGCCTGCTCGCGCCAAGTGATCTGTCGGTTCATCGTGAGAATTTTTTGCATCAGTCCCTAACAGACTTAGATTGCAGCCTCAAATCACTCGGCCAACGGCTGGTCGTTAGCACCGAATCAGCCCTCGATATCATTCCGCAACTCATCATTCAGCATAATATTGTGCAGGTCTACTGCAGTGAGAATGTAGGCGATTATGAGAACCAGCTCTGGCAATGTCTGAATAAACGCTACCCTTTGATCGGCTTTCAGCGTATCGCCAGCCATACGCTGTTTGATCAGTCTGAGTTACCCTTTGTGCTCGCCGAGCTGCCTGACAGCTTCTACAAGTTTCGTAAAGTTATTGAGCCGCTCAAGATCAAACCTCCATTAGCCCAGATTACAGGGTTGCCTCCCAGTCCGGTATCGCCGGCAGCATGGCAATGGGATTCGGACAGGTCCGCGCATCACCAACTTTTTGAGGGTGGCGAACAGCAAGGGCTTGCGCATCTGGAGCGTTACTTTGAGGCCGAGCTCGCCAGCACTTACAAGGACACTCGCAACGGCCTGGACGGCATGGACTATTCAACTAAATTTTCGCCATGGCTCGCCAATGGCTGCCTATCTGCGCGGCGCGTTGTGCGCAGGCTGCGCGATTATGAGTGCAAAATGGGCGCCAACGACTCGACCTACTGGATTTACGTTGAACTGCTGTGGCGTGAGTATTATCAGCTCTATGCTCATCGATATGGCAAACGATTATTTGGCTTTAGCGGAATCAAGAGTCGCAATCCTACAACTAGCTTTTACCCAGAACGATTCCAAAAATGGTGTCAGGGTAATACCCCCTACCCCATCGTAAATGCCTGCATGAAACAGCTAAATAGTAGTGGTTACATGAGTAATCGCGGCCGCCAACTTGTGGCCAGCTGTTTCGTTCATGAGCTGGGTTTGGATTGGCGCCACGGTGCGGCCTACATGGAACGGCAGCTAATTGACTACGATATTGCCTCCAATTGGGGTAATTGGCAGTATCTTGCCGGCGTCGGTGCGGACCCGCGCCACCATCGGCGCTTTGACTTAACTAAACAAACTCAAATCTATGATCCTGACAGGATATTCATCAAACACTGGGGTGGTGACACGCACGATCCTGTGCTCGATTCGGTGGATGCTGCTGACTGGCCGGTATTCAAGCCCCAGGAGGCGCGATAATGGCTAACTTCCATACCCTTCGACTCATATTGGGCGATCAACTCAATCGGCAGCACTCCTGGTATCAGAAACGGGACGATGGCGTGTTATACCTGATCGCCGAATTACATCAGGAAGCCAAGTATGTTACTCACCATATTCAAAAACTTTGCGCTTTTTTTGCAGCCATGGAAGCCTTTGCAGACTCATTGGGGAGAGACCAGCATAAGGTTAGCTATCTCAGCCTTGACGATACAGCCGACTTTGCCAGCCTGCCCCAGTTGCTAGAGGCGCTTTGCCGAAAACATTCGGTACAGCACTTTGAGTATCAGCACCCAGACGAATACCGCCTTGCGCAGCAGTTGCAGTCACTGGACATCAACGTATCTGTAAGGTGCTGTGATACAGAGCATTTTTTGCTGCCTCAGGCTGAAATCTCTCAATATGTTAATGCAGGTAAGCACAACCGCATGGAGTCCTTCTATCGGAAAATGCGACTGCGCTTTAATGTTCTGATGGACGGTAAACAACCTCAGGGCGAACGCTGGAATTTTGATGGTGAAAACCGACAGAAACTAAAACCTGCTGATCTTGCGCAGGTGCCTAAGCCACTGCTATTTACCAATCCTGTTGATAAAATTCGCCAGCGCATCGAAAAACATCAGATCGTCTCGCTAGGGAACATTACAGACCAGCTACTCTGGCCCATTAATGAGCATCAGAGCCTGCAATTGCTGGATTTTTTCTGCCAGCACTGCCTACCCAATTTTGGTCGCTTTCAAGATGCTATGACGCGACAGGGAGACAATCGGTGGAGCCTATACCATTCTAGAATATCCTTTGCACTGAACAGTAAAATCTTACAGCCAATGCAGGTCATTGATGCCGCGATTCGGCGTTTTGAGGAAACTGATAGCCCAGTCGATCTGGCTCAAATTGAAGGCTTTATTCGTCAGATTCTCGGCTGGCGAGAATATGTTCGCGCTGTGTACTGGGCGAACATGCCCAGCTATGCCGAGCGCAATGCCCTTAATGCTAGCCGCGACCTACCAGATTATTTTTGGACCGGACAGACCAAGATGTCGTGCATGAAGCAGGCTATTGATCAGTCTTTGGATTATGCCTATGCCCATCATATTCAGCGTCTAATGGTGACAGGTAACTTTGCAATGCTGGCGGGCATAGACCCAGCGCAAATAGATGAATGGTACCTAGGTATTTATATTGACGCGATTGAATGGGTGGAAATGCCTAACACTCGCGGCATGAGCCAGTTCGCCGATGGCGGGTTAATTGCTACCAAGCCCTACGCCTCCAGCGGCAGTTATATCAATAAGATGAGTGATTATTGCAAGGATTGCCACTACAGCGTCAAGGAACGGTTTACCGAGGATGCCTGTCCCTTTAACAGCCTGTATTGGGATTTCATGCATCGCCACAGTGAGAAATTTTCACGAAATCCAAGAACATCAATGGCCTATCGCAACTGGAATAAAATGGAGGGTACGGTAAAAAGCGCGCTACTCCGACGCGCCCAATATTGTTTAGACAACCTAGATACATTGTGACCCTGCACTTAAATGAGACACTACTAACCTGCTCCAAATGCTGTCTTTATTATGGCTGACTGAGATCGACTAGGGCATCAATAATGACGCCATAGTTGTTAAAGAATTCGTTTGAGGTACCGTCGTCAAGGGTCACTGGGCTAGTAATTTGTGCGCTAATTTCTATCATACCGATAGACTCTAGAAACTCCGTTAATGTCCGACGAAAGCCAATGGTACCTATCCAGTTAATATAGTTAAGCGCTCCCCAGTCCTGCTTAGAGCCAGTTGGTGGGTGGTACTTAGTAATACGTGTAAAAACAATGTCATTGGCTCGATCTACAAAAATATACTGCCCAAATTTTCCGGAAGCATTAAAAATAACTGCCTTGTCATCGTGGCGAGAAATCCACCAATGCAGCGAATAGCCGCGCTCCTGCATGATAGTTTTACTTTCTATTCCATCCCAAACCCGCGTAAAGGTTTGATCGATATAGTCTTTTGAAATAATTTGCTCCCCATTCCAATTGCCACTGCGAGCAAACAGCAAGCCAAAGCGCGAGTATTGTCGCGCAGTGGCGTCAATACAGCAGTAGGTCAAAGGATTGCCTGCACTGTCTTGCCAAAGTGTCACATCTGCTATTCCAACTTTGCTCAAGATCCGCTCAAGCAATAATGTATCTGCCGCAACGCCAGTAGCCTGGTGCAAAATATCGCCCAATAACATTGAGTTAACATTGTTATATTCGAACACTAGCCCAGAGTCTTTTTCTACACCCACATTGCGGGCGTAGGCAAGATGATCGGTGGAAAAAAACATTTTCTCATGCTCATGATCCGGAAAGTCTAGCCCACTAGTCATATCTAACAGGTCTCTCAAGCTAATGTGCCTGCGCTCATCATTAAAATAGTCCAGATACTTTGCTACCGGATCATCGAGACTATCGATCTCGCCGCGGTCAATAGATACGCCGATCAATGCGGCATAGAAACTTTTTGCCATGGACCAAGAAGTGCCGTAGGAATTTTTATCATAACCCTGGGCGTACCGCTCACCAACTAGCTGTCCATTCTTTATTAGAACAACGCCCTGAGTCGCTGAATCCTGAAAAGATAAATCAAATAGTCTATCAATTTTGGTCTGATCCATATCCACAGCACTAGACGATACCTCGGTCCATTTTTCCATGGGGTATAGAGTCAGGTCCTGCGCCAGGATCGACACTGGACAGGTCATCAGCACCAAACCTATGGTGACGACTTTTGGTATCAACATTATCATTACATCTCCCCTAAGTTGACTTGTAGCTTAACAGCTACACGTGAAGTCACCCTAAAAAACCTAACCCTCCAGCCTAATAAACGGACAACATGATCCAAAAAAATACTTATGCCGTAACCACATTTGGGTCTCCAATTCATAGCTTCAACATGAAGACAGTGACCTTAATTTTTTGCTTGCCTTTACGCTAAATTAGCGCGTACAATTTTTGCCAGCTAGATTTAGATGTTCTCTGTGTTTAGTGGTTCAACTTGGAGTGCCGGAGGTGTTACTTAGGAATAAGTAAATCGGCGCATAAAATAAAACCTTAAAATTAAGGGGTTACAAATGACTTATAACTTAACGTCCGCCGATCCAGTCGGTATGTCCTTTTGGCTAATTTCCATGGCGCTTGTCGCGGCTACCGCTTTTTTCTTCATAGAGCGCGATCGTGTTGCAGGAAAGTGGAAGACGTCTCTAACCGTATCAGGCTTGGTTACGTTGATTGCTGCAGTTCACTACTTCTACATGCGTGATGTATGGGTATCTACAGGAACGTCGCCAACTGAATTACGATACATTGATTGGCTTCTGACTGTGCCATTGTTAATGGTTGAATTCTACCTAGTTCTTTCTGCTGTAACCAAAGTGCCGGCTCGCGTGTTCTGGAAGTTGCTACTCGGTTCTGTTGCTATGCTCGGCTTCGGCTTCGCTGGTGAGACAGGCATGATGGGTGTCACTTTAGCGTTCATCCTTGCAATGCTTGGTTGGGCATTTATAGTTTGGGAAATATTTAAAGGTGAAGCTAGTCAGATCAATGCTGGGCTTTCAAATGCCAATGTCCAGACAGCTTACAAGTGGATGCTTATCTGTGTAACTATCGGCTGGTCTATCTACCCCCTTGGATACTTCATAGGTTACATGGGCGGCGGTGCTGATGCAGCAACATTGAACATTGTTTATAACCTTGCCGACTTTGTAAACAAGATCGGATTTGGTGTAATTATCTGGGCTGCAGCAGTAGCAGATTCAGAGTAAGCAATACCGTTAGATGTGTGGAAGGGGCTAGGCTTTCTGGCCCCTTCTCTCTTTCAGGATTACACAATGATATATCGCCAAGATTTCACCACTATAAAATAAACAGCCGACATTAAGCTGTGACTTGAAAGGGTACTATCGATGTTCCCACCAATAAAAATAAATGGGTCGAACGAGTTATTAGAACTCCAAGCCCTCTACAATCGTGAAATGCCGAATCCAAATAGTAGCTTGGCCCCAGCGGCTAGTTATCATTTCAAGAATCCTGGAAAGTCTTTTAGAGCGCAACTAGCGTTAGCTACAGGCCTCTCGCTAGGACTAGAACACTTAGACAATTTGCACTGGGCGGCCGCTTGTGAGCTATTGCACAACGCCTCCCTTATTCATGACGATATCAGCGATTCCAGTACTCATAGACGTGGGCAAGAGAGTATCCATCACCATTTTGGATCTGATATGGCACTCTGTCTGGGAGATTGGATGATTGCCAAAGCCTTTGAGCTCGGCGCTAGAAACACCCGTAATGGTGGCGCTCTAGTAGCCCTGTTAGCTCAGGCGATGCAAGAGACTTGCAACGGGCAGATATCCGATATCAGCCAGCGTCATTGCCCCGACTTAGTTGAGTGGCAGCGGATTGCCACTGGTAAGACTGCACCATTATTAATTGCTCCCATCAAGGGTGCGGCAATCGCAGCTGGTCTAAATCAGCGACCCGATGCCTTTGACAGTCTTCAACATATTATAAGTTTGTGTGGTCTGGCCTATCAGGGTCGAAATGATATCGATGATATCATCCCCTCTAGCCACCAATCCATTGATCTCCAAGGCCGCAAGCCCAACTTAGTGGTAAGCCTATTTGCTCATCAGGGCCAGGGATGTACCGAGTTTGTTCGCTGGTATGCCTCAGAAAACAACCGTCAGCTGCCTTATTGGCAGCGTCGAATTGCCTCGAGCGATGTTATTTTGCACGCTAATCAGTCCGTAGATTACTGGCTCTTAAAAGCCGAGGAGCGACTGAGCTCACTGCCAGTAGAATTACAGCCCGTAACTCAGGGTTTAGTTGCCTCAGTCAAACAGAAAGCCACTATGGCACGGGAAGGGAAGATCGCTTGACCACAAAAGAAATTGGTGTCAATCAGTCAGCAATAATCATTGGAGCCGGTTTCGCCGGTATCGCAACAGCTCTAAGGCTTAGAGCCATGGGATATCAGGTTACACTCTTAGAGCGCCTCGACAGTCTAGGTGGCAGGGCGCAGGTGTTTGAACGTGGCGGCTATCGTCATGACGCTGGCCCCACGGTAATTACAGCGCCCTTTCTATTTGATGAGCTTTTTGAACTCTTCGATGAAAAACTGCAAGACCATCTCGAGTTTGTACCACTGGATCCTTTCTATCGGTTTCACTTTGCTGACGGCAGCCAATTTGACTATCGGGCCAGTATTGAAGACACGCTAACCGAGATTCGTCGCTTTAATCCAGATGATGCAGATGGCTATCTCAAGCTCTTGGAAACCTCCGAAAAAGTCTATGATGTCGGCTTTAAACAGCTGGCGCACCGCCCCTTTACTCGGGTCTGGGACATGGTCAAACAGATCCCCGCCCTGCTGATTTTAAAGTGCTATAAAACCGTCTCGCAAATGGTTAATAGTCACCTAAAGCATCCACTGATTCGCCAAGCTTTTTCCATTCATCCCCTGCTAGTGGGCGGCAATCCATTTAAAACTACAGCTATTTATACGCTTATTCATTATCTTGAACGACGATGGGGCGTCTTCTTCTGCATGGGTGGGACCGGAAAATTGGTCACTGAACTAGGCGCACTGATGGCACGTCAGGATATCAAAATACAGCTGAATGCCGATGTAGATGAGATTGTTGTTGAAAATAAGCGGGCCATGGGCGTCAGGCTGAACTCTGGTGAAATACAGACTGCCGATCTAGTGATATTTGGTGGCGATCCTGAGACCTGCTACAAGTACCTATTACCGCAGAAGAAGATTAAACGTCCAAGCGTTAAAAAACGCTATAGCATGGGCCTTTATGTGCTTTATTTCGGCACCAAAAAACTGTATCCCGATGTCGCCCACCACAGCATTTGGATGGGCTCACGCTTTAAAGAGTTACTTTCTGAAATATTTGATGCCAAGCATATGAGCGAGGACTTCTCCCTCTATGTGCACCGCCCCACTGCAACGGACAAGAGCTTTGCACCCAAGGGCTGTGAATCCTTTTATGTCCTCTGCCCTGTTCCCAACTTACAGGGTAATGTGAACTGGGAGACTGAGGGCGAGGCGTTGCGCACGCGTATTGTAACCGCATTAGAAGAGACCATACTTCCGGACCTCTCCTCCGTGATTGAAGAGGTTTTTTGGATGACTCCAGAAGATTTTGCTAATGATTATCGCTCTATGCATGGCGCCGGTTTCTCTATCGAACCGCGACTTACTCAGTCGGCGTGGTTTCGCTTCCATAATCGGGATAGCGCCATAGATAACCTATATTTTGTTGGCGCAGGCACTCACCCAGGCGCGGGACTACCCGGCGTTGTCAGCTCGGCCAAGGTGGTCGAAGAGCTGCTCACTGGCGTTGAGGTGGGTTCGGGCGGCTAAGCCATGGCAAATCAAGCGTCAGACAACTTACACCCGTTGCAAACCCTCGCACGCCACGGCAAGTCGTTCTACTGGGCGAGCTTATTTCTCGGGCCTACATTGGCTAATCGTGCCGCGCAGCTGTATCAGTTTTGCCGCTATGTGGATGACTTGGCGGATGGTGATTTACCAGATCGTCATGAATCCCTCGATAATATTCGCGCTCGCCTGATTGGCAGAGATGTCGCTGTGGGCCCAGAAGTTGAGGCCTTCCTAGCGCTGACAGCGAGCAGTGATATCCCTCCTCGCGCCGCGGTGGAGTTGCTCGATGGTATGCTGAGCGACCAAACGCCAACGGCGGTCTCAGATGAAGCTGAATTGCTACGCTACTGTCATGCTGTGGCAGGTACCGTGGGCCTGATGATGTGCCGTGTGCTGAATTGCACGGAGTCTCGCGCCGACAGCTTTGCAATCGATTTGGGTGTTGCTATGCAGTTGAGCAATATATCAAGGGACGTTTTGGAAGATGCGAAAATGGGGCGTCGTTATCTACCCGCTAGCTGGGTCGATTTTAGCCCGGCACAGATTGCCGCAGCGACACCTGACTGCCAGCAGCAAGTGTCCCAGGCTATCGCACAACTACTGAATCTGTCCGAACAGTATTATGCTAGCGCATTCCTTGGTATAGGTTTACTGCCATTTCGCTCAAGGCTTGCCATCGCCATCGCTCTGCGAGTTTATCGCCAAATTGGTTTCGTAGTGAAACGCCGCAAGCTAGCCTGGTGGCAGGGACGAGTTATGGTCAGCAAGAGCGAAAAAGTGCTGCTCAGTTTTCGCAGCCTAACAGATCTAGTGCCGCTGGTAGTGCCGGCACATAATAAACACCTCCATGAAGCGCTGCAGGGACTCGCCGGTGTCGATCCCAAATAAGCCCATTGAACTAGATATCGCCATTATTGGTGGCGGCAGCGCAGGCATGACGCTGGCCCGCAAACTAAGCGCATTAACGGCCGCAGTGTTTGAACCTAAATTAGCCTCAGAGCGTGACTTTAGCTGGGCACTTTGGGCACAACCTCAACAGCTAGAAGAACTGAGCCCCGCGATTAAAGGCAGCTGGGATAGCTGGCGCTTCGTTGACCACAGTGGAGAGGTCATCCATCAGAGCCATCAATACCGCTACGCCAGTCTCAGCTCAAGTCAATATTTACAACACTGCGAAGCGAACCTCGGCGATTCGGTAAATCTGGTGCGTCAGTCCATCGATAGGTTAGAATCAGATGATAGCGGCGGCGGGCAATTCAATTCCGAAGGCCAGATCTATAGCGCTAAAACTATCTATGACAGCCGCCCGCCTGAAAGGCCGGACAATTGCCTGCTGCAGCACTTTATTGGCTGGGAAATAAGTACCAAAGAACCCATATCAGAGGCTAATATCGCCACATTGATGGACTTCCGTGTGGATCAATCTCGTGGCCTACATTTCATCTATGTACTGCCCTACTCAGATCGCCATTTGCTGGTGGAATCGACTATGATTTCTACGCAACTGGAAGATAAAGACTGGTATCGCAGTGCTATCAACCAGTGGCTCGATGATCGAAAAATTCAGGTAAAGAGCCAATTACGCGAAGAGTATGGCGTCATTCCAATGTCGGCAGTGCCATCCCAACAAGATGGGGTGGCGCGTATTGGCGCCGCCAGCGGTGCAGTGCGGCTATCCTCCGGCTACGCGTTTAGCACCATTCAGGCGCAGATGGCGACATTGGCAAATTCCATTGCCGCTGGCGATCGCCAGGTGCCTAGACCCTTTTCAAGGTCACTGATATTTATGGATAAAGTGTTTAATCGGGTTCTCAGTACGCAACCTAAGCACCGCGTCGGACTCTTTATGGCAATTGCCAAAACCCTAAATGCCGACGCATTTACGCGGTTTATGCTTGGCTGTGCAGGCTTTAGTGACTGGGCCCAGGTGATTATGGCCATGCCTAAGTGGCCCTTCATAAAGGCAGCAGTCGCAGAGGCGTTTAGCCATGACTAACTGGGACTTAGTTGCCATTGCCGCCATACTATTAATTGGGGTGCCACATGGCGGTTTGGACGGTGCGGTAGCTAGGCGTGTTGGTTGGTCCGACGGAGCGCTTGCCTGGCTCGGTTTTCATCTTGCCTATATTATTCTGGCTGCCCTGGTGGTGTTGCTCTGGTGGCTTTGGCCAGCACCCAGCCTGACCGTTTTTCTATGCGTCTCCGCACTCCATTTTGGTCTTAGCGATATTCTCAACCATGAATCAGCAAAGCACGAAGAAGTAGGCCAGCATTGGCTTCCGGTGATAGCCCATGGTGGTCTGGTATCGATCGCTATTCCCAGTGTAAACCCTGCCCTAGTGGCACCCCTTTTTGGTGTTTTGATAGGCGACGAAGCCGGCGAAGCACTGACTCGTACCATAGGAATGATATGGGCGCCCTGGCTACTCGCTGTCTGCGCATACTGCGGATACGCATTGTTAGTCCCGGCGTGGCGAAAACCTCTATTTAACCTATTGGTCTTACTGGGACTGGTATTCCTGCTGCCGCCGCTGCTGAGCTTCGCGCTATATTTTTGCCTATGGCATAGCCGTCGGCATACAGTACGGATATGGTACAGCCTGCAAGGTAAAACTGAACGAAAACGCAGTTTTACCGAGGCAACAGTATACAGTCTGCTGGCCTGGACTAGTGCCGGGGTGTTTTTTATCTATTTCCAGGCTTCGTTTTCCGAAACTCTGCTGCGCTTAACCTTTATTGGGCTCGCCGCACTCACGGTCCCCCATATGTTGTTAGTCGACATAGCGGACCGATTAAAACACCGGAAACAGTTACCATGAGCGACATCAGCAGCCGTAAAGATGACCACATTCAATTGGCACTGCAATCTCGCCATCAGGCCATTGCTGGCTCCGGTTTTGACCGGATGGAATTTGAGCACAATGCCCTGCCCGAACTGGCCCTTGCTGAAGTAGATTGCACTTGTAGATTTCTGGGTCGCGATATCACAGCGCCCTTTTTGATCGGCGCCATGACCGGCGGCTGTGATAACGGAGAGTTAATCAACCAACATCTAGCTGAAGCGGCTGAAGCAGCACAGATACCAATGGCGCTGGGGTCACAACGCGCCGCACTTAATCAGAATTTGGCGCAAAATGTACGCCGTTGGGCGCCCAATGCTACTGTAATCGGCAACCTTGGCGCCACACAGTTGCAGCAGCATGGCTTAGATCTGGCCAAACGCGCCGTAGAAAGCGTCTGCGCAAATGCACTCGTTATTCATCTAAATCCCCTGCAGGAACTGGTTCAACCCAATGGTGACCGCGACTGGAACCATGTATTGGAAGCCATTCAAATCTGCACTAGCGAGCTCTCCGTCCCAGTAATAATCAAAGAAGTTGGCTCAGGCATTGGTCCCAGTACGGCCAAGCGATTGCTGGAAGCCGGCGTGCAATGGGTCGAGCTTGCCGGACGCGGCGGCACAAACTGGCCCAGCATTGAGCTTGCGCGCAATGGCTCAGAGCGCGAACAAGCGATAGCTGCACCCTTTATAAACTGGGGCATGGACACCGTTACGCTGTTAGCTGATGTACGCAGCGCCTGCCCAAAGGTTAATTTGGTTGCTTCAGGGGGCGTACGCAATGGCCTCGATATCGCCAAGTGCATACGACTGGGCGCCCAGATGACTGCGTTGGCGCAGCCCTTTTTATCACCCGCTCTGGAATCCTCAGAGGCTGTTATAGAAAAGATACAGGTTCTTCAGGAGCAACTGCGCTGGGCAATGTTCTTAACCGGGAGCCAAAATCTTAAGGCGCTCGAGTCTGCGCCGCTTTTCCTGCCACTCTATAAATAATCCAAAATAGGCAGCCGTTAAAGAGTTGAAAAATTATTTTGATTAAATGAGCAGGCTAACACCCGTGCTAAAGCCTATTTTGAGCAGGTGGTTAAACACTGTAAGACTACTGTTTTTAGCCACTTACGAGCTATTACATCAAAAAATCAAGGCGCGCATACAGAGCAAACTCTCGCCGAAATGTTCGTACAGAACACATTTAGTATTATCAAAAAAATAGCAACTGCTATTGCACTTCTGGCAAAAAGACGATACGTTTAACCTTCCAGACAGGGTTTAACAACGTTTTTCGGTTCGACTACTGGAGTAACCAAACGAAAAGTGTGGTCTGACTAACGTAATAATTGTCGGGAATCTACGCTATAAAAACTATAATGAAACATGAAAAAGGGTAAATAAAAATGAATGCATTAAATAATCTTAAAGGTGTTGTTGGCGCTTTAACTTCTCTTACTATTGCTCTTATAGCTTTCGGCGTAGCTGCTGGCATTGTGTTTGGTAACGTTCCATTTGTAGGCGGCGTGCTAGACAACCTGTTGGCGTTTGTGAACAACCTTGGTGACAGTGGTCTGGTTGGTTTGCTTGTTGCTGGTTGGTTAATGAGTGCTGCTACTGAATAATTTAGTATCTATCGGCTAGTACTGGATAGGGTGCCACAATGGCACCCTTTTCCATCAAACTGTCAATAAGGTATTATTATGAATATTCCAGATTTATTAGAAAAAGCAAAAAGCCTGCTGTGGGAAACAAGTACAATCTTGGGCTTGGTTTTAGCGGTATCTGTTTTAGTATCCACATTGTTTGGTCCCGACGTGCCTTTCTTTGGCGGAATTTTGAATAACGTCCAAGGCGTTGTAGAAGCTCTTGGCTCAGAAGGTCTCGGGCTAATTATTGCGATAATTATTATCCTTAATGTCTGGAAACAAAAGTCCTAACGGCTGATATCGTTGAATGTTCTGGAGGGCATCTTTTAAGGTGCCTTTTTTAAGGCGTGGTCAAGATAAATTTTTCAGCCGATAGCCCCATCGTTAATACTCATCACCCTGATCAATTAAATCTATTGGCAACTTGCCGCGCCGATAACCTAAACTATTCCTTGGGGGTTCAATTCGTTATGGGTTTGACGACTCTAATGTCATTACAAAAAAAAATACAACCTAAAAATAGAGGATCTTAATATGTCATTACAAGGAACCAAGACCGAGGAAAGTTTGAAAGCCGCATTTGCGGGAGAGTCTCAAGCTAATCGTCGCTATCTGTATTTCGCCGCCAAAGCGGACGTTGAAGGTTACAACGATGTCGCTTCTGTATTCCGTTCTACAGCGGAAGGTGAGACGGGGCATGCCCATGGCCACTTAGAATATCTCGAAGAAACCGGTGATCCCGCCACTGGCATGCCATTTGGCGGCACCAAAGAAAACTTGGAAAGCGCCATTGCTGGTGAAACTCACGAATATACCGACATGTATCCAGGCATGGCTAAAACCGCCCGGGAAGAAGGCTTTGACGAGGTCGCGGATTGGTTTGAAACATTGGCCAAAGCTGAACGCAGTCATGCTAATCGCTTCCAAAAAGCACTCGATACCTTAGACGACTAAGCACCATAATTAAGTTTTAGTTGTAGTAGAAATACTGGGGTGAGAACGTTCGCCCCAGAATTTTAGAGCGCATTGACTAGAGGTCCCACATGGCGCAGCGCGAAGGCAATTTGGAAGCACCCACTCGGCATCCTCTCGACTGGAAATCTGATGAATTTTACAATGAACAGAGCCTAAATACCGAATTAGAACGCGTCTTCGACATCTGTCATGGTTGCCGAAGATGTGTGAGTCTATGCGATTCTTTCCCCACATTATTTGATCTAGTTGACGACTCAGCCACCTTTGAAGTCGACGGCGTCGACAAAGCCGATTACAGTAAAGTCGCCGACCAATGCTACCTGTGCGACCTATGTTATATGACCAAGTGCCCCTACACACCACCCCATGAGTGGCAGGTCGATTTTCCGCATCTAATGTTGCGTGGCAAAGCAGTGAAGTTTAGTCAGGTGGGAGCCTCCACGCGAGACCGGATACTCACCGCCACAGATACCGTCGGCAAACTCA
>Ga0209709_10003100_pt1 | contig 14003 bp, 10 predicted proteins | sample ArcticOcean_MG_C_2_FD_187435 | JGI IMG/M metagenome (GOLD analysis project Ga0209709, IMG submission 187435) | Marine microbial communities from western Arctic Ocean - ArcticOcean_MG_CB4_136 (SPAdes) (version 2) | ecosystem: Environmental > Aquatic > Marine > Oceanic | place: Arctic Ocean... | reverse complement strand
TTACCAATATAATTGTTAAAACATAATAAGCTAAAGTAAAGTATTCATATGTCATGCTTGTTTTTTTATTTTTTCTTAATGTTTTTGAAGCATTATCGGCATCATTAACACTATTTAAATCTTTCAACTTGTTTTGAAATTCCCGTTTTTGACTTATCAAACTATTTTCATAAGTAGAAACAGTTGTTTTCTTTTTATCAACTACTGACTTCACCGATGCCGCTAAATTTTGCACATCTGACAAGGCATCATGAACCTTAACTAACTGACTTTTCATTGTATCACAATTTACATTAGATTGTCTGCATTGAATAAAAGCATTTTTATATCCTGAGTTTAAAGTCGTACTAAAGGTTCGATTATATGCATTCAATTGTTGTTTTGTTGTTTTTGAATATTGTGACATTTATATATATACTTGGATATTAATAACAAAGCCGATAATACTTTGTTTGTACTGCTGTAGGTGAGGCACGAGTAATTTCACATAATTCTCCTGGTCGTAGACCAATGGCTTTTGCTACTGGATCAAATCTGGAAATTTCAGGAAACTCCGAATCTTTGGTCACATTATATCTTTGCTCAACTTTTTTCTTTTCATTATCATCTAAAATCAAGTGCGGTGGTACCATTGTGTGATTTAAAATATTAAATAAATAATCATTCAAATTATAAATATTTACAAATCTTTTATCTTTAATAAACGACTGTTCTACTAAATCTCGGATAGTTGTATTAACTTTATCTTTTGAAACAATAATCAAATCATCATCGGTGGTCAATATATCTTCAATATCAAATAAATCATCCACATAATCATAAACGTGAACAGGTCCTAAACGTGTTGCTAAATGATATTTAATGAAAATTTTTTTGTTAGTTGTAGGATTTTCTAATAGCATATCCAATTGTTTGTTATTATATAGAGTTTGAATTTCAGTTACAGAGAATCCTCCCCATTCATCTGTGTTAAAACCTCTAGCTTTTAAAATTTCCAATAGTATAATTCTAGATTTGTATACTTTTGAAATAATTGGGCTATAGCTGGTACTCATTATGTTTATATTAATTCAATACTATTTTTAAATGATTTCAATTTATCTATTTCTAAATAGTTTTTACCTTTTTTGTATCTAATATACTTTCTTTTTCATTTTCATCTTCAACGGTCGCTAATAACGGCATTGTGCCTTTTCCAGAATCATCAACTTCTTTAATTGTTCGAATTACTTTATTAACTTCATTGGACCCTTCTTCTGTCTTGGACCCTTCTTCTGTCTTGGACCCTTCAGCTGTCTTGGACCCTTCAGCTGTCCCTCTTTCATAATTAATGGGACTATCATCATCTGATTCAGGTGTCCATCCTGCTTGCTTTGACCACGCCGCAGCTTGAGAATTATCCTCAACTTTACCTTGCATAGATTGAGTAGGCTCTGCGGGTGCAGTGGCATCATATGCCCTAAACCCTTGCTGTGGAGGCAACACTAATTCTGGTGGACCAGTAACGGTTCTAGTATCAGTTACTGTTACGGTTGGTGAGACAGGTCCGTAATCCGGCGAAGTTGGTGCGTAATCCGGCGAAGTTGGTGCGTAATCCGGCGACATCGGTGCAGGAACATCTCCTAATTCACCTGGGTATGCAACTATCGGTTCGTTTTCATCTGGTCCAATAATCATTGCATCCGCATTGTCATAATCAATCCATTTTACAGTAAATATAGTATCTGCGGGATAACCTTGGTCCACTGCTCCTTGAAAAATAACTTTATCTCCTTGTTGCAAGTCTTTATCGGTAGATTTAAATGCAGCGATTATGGATGGTTGTGCGGATGGGACAGGCGCGTTTTCAAATCCATCCGATATTCCGAATGATTGAATATCATCATATCCGAATTGTTGAGGAATGCCCCAATCTGATTGCGACAATACTTGTTGGTCGGGCGCTCCTTGTTCACTTGGAGTATCAAATTTAGCACTTGGGATAGGTTTATCGTGTTCTGCTTTGATTTTATCATATGTTTTCTGCTCAATATCCATCAGATTTGTTTCCCCGGTTAATTTTTCCAGATTATCCGTCTTTATTAATGGAACCAGTTGGTCAATGTTATCTGCGGTAATAAACCGCATCTGGACATTCATGGTCAATAATTCTTGGTATAATAATTTAAATGCATATGGCACATCAACAATGCTGAAACTGCGACCAAATCTACTAATTGGCACGACATTTAATGAGTTTTCTAAATTCCCCACAAATTTCAAAGGACCATCAACCATTGGACTTAAGAAAATATTGCGCGATGCATTATATACCGCTATAGTACCCGATTTATTACATATTGCCATTCGAAATTGATCTCCTCGAACCATCATTGATTCTCGTAAAAATCCAGACATTCCATGCGCAATAACCGCGTCGCGGTCCATTTCTCCAATTCTCAAACCACCATCGTTCGCCCTGCCACCCACAGTTTGTCTTGTTAATACAGTACGAGGTCCACGGGCTCTGTAATTAATTTTATCCTTAACCATGTGTTTTAATCTCATATAATAGGTTGGTCCAATGTAAATCTCTGTTTCCAATTGTTCACCGGTCATTCCATTATACATAATTTCAGTTCCAGTAGAACTATAACCTTGTTTTGTCAATAAATCTCCAAATATCTTATCTTTCGGACCTTTATTCAAAAAGGCGGTGGAATCGCCAAAACCACCATAAACAGCACAGACTTTGCCTATCAAAGATTCTACCAAATGACCTATAGTCATACGCGAGGGAAATGCATGAGGATTGACAATTATATCTGGTCGAATGCCATCCGCTGTTGTTGGCATATCAGCTTCTTCTAACACAATACCAATTGTACCTTTTTGCCCTGCTCTACTGGCAAATTTATCCCCTATGGCCGGAATACGAATATGTCGTATTCTTACTTTTGCAAGACGTCCACCCTCTTCGTCTCTTGTCATGAAAGACTTATCTATGTAACCTAATGTCCCTTTCTTTGGTTTTATAGATTCATCAATATAAGCATCAGAACTACTAATTGTATTTGTTGCCATTCCGATTAATATAGTTTTATCGTTCACTAAGGAGTTTTCTTTAATAAGTCCCGATTTAGGTTCAAGCATACTGTAATCATATCCTGGTTTCTTTCCCACCACATTAAAATTATTGACATCCATGAAGTTTTTATCAATAGAAATACTTCCAATCTTGGTTTTTTCCTCCTTGGCTTCATATGTTGACATATAAGTAGTTCTAAATAATCCACGGTCTAATGCATTTTTATTAATAATCACCGCATCTTCAACATTATATCCTGTGTAACACATTACAGCAACTATCGCATTCACCCCATATGGATGTTGTTCTTTAGTTATATAATCTAAGTATCGACTTTTGACTAGCGGCGTTTGTCCATAATTCAGGAAATAAGAGGTTTTGTCCATGCGATTTTGATAATTTGTATGAAAAACGGACACGGCCTGTTTACTCTGTCCACAAGAAAACAAATCGCGAGGATATGGATTATTGCTCGGATAAACAATTTGGTTTGCCATAACACTTAAAATAGCTGATGGGTGAATTTCCTTATGTGTAATTTTTTTCTTAGTATAATTCGATTGTTCCTCCGTATACATGGCAAGTTTAACGCCTTCCATTTCCTGTGTGTCCAAATATTCAATAATTGCTTCGCTTTCTTTCAAATTAGCATCTTTACCATATAACTCTGTTTTGTTGTAAATTCTATCACTATTAATATTAATCTTTTCTTTTTTCTTCCTTGTTCCTGTAATAGCTTCTTCCCAAGTTAAATTGCCCGCTGCAATTTTATTCATAATTTGTTCTTGTTGGTAACTAATCGTATCTCCTTTAACGTGGAATAAAGGATGAGATGGTCTACCGGCACCTGTTAATATTATTAATTCTTGTCGTTCAATATTCCAGCTAATACTTATATATGGACTAAATAACCCATTTCGCCGTTGTGTCTTTAAAAAATTATATAAATCCACAATATTATCTGTAGCACCAATCCAGGCACCATTTACAAAAATCTTTGTAGATTTGGATAGAAACCCAATAGAACTTTCCTCTAATAATGTGACACCCAGGGATCGCAAATGTTTAATAAATGGGTATCCAGATAATTTCGGACTAATTCTTGTAAATATTGCCATGTGTTTGTGAAAACCAATATTTCCACCATCTGGTGTATGGATAGGACATAAAATACCCCATTGCGTACTATTTAACCATCGAGGACCAACAATTTTCGCACCATCCGCATCAATATGGATATTTGTTTTTCTCAATTGCGCTATAAAACTCCAATAGGATAATCGACTTAAATCTTGCAATAAGCCCGGTCGTTTTGTATGTTTTTCCGATCCCCAATCTCCTTTAAAAGCTTTACGAAATCCTTTTTCAACAATCCGGTCTCCAAATATCAAAGGCACATTTTCTAAAATCAAATTCATAAAGCCAGCTTGTTTATACTTTGTGGTTGATTTATTATAAAAATGTTCGTAATCCATTTTTTTGTAGATGGATGTTTGTTGCGATTTATAATATTCCACAAATAAATCTCGTATTAGCATTCCAGAAACTTCGATTCTCTTATATAAATAACTGTCTCTGTTGGTGGGTTTTTCTGTACCCGTCGCTACTTGTAATAACCTATTTACGATATATCCTAAATACAATGCTTTTTGCTTAAAATTTAATTCCCCAATATGTGGTAAAAAATAATTCATTAAAATCTCAATTGTATGACTGTTTGATTTACCTTTTGTTAATGAAGCGATATAACCTAGTGCCGCTTGTTGTGTAAAAACCAATCCCGCATCGTGGATAGATGGTCTGAATAAATCAAGTAAATTTTCATTTTTCTTAATATCCAACAAACAATATTCAATGATTTCTTTATCTGAAATAATACCAAGTGCACGCATCACTATAAATAACGGAACCGGTTTTCTAACATTAGGAATAGATACTACAATTTGCGAGTTGGAAGAAGATGGTTGTTCCGCCACCATTCTTATTGATAATGTTCTTACTGGTTTTGAGGCATCTTCTGATACAGATCGTATATTTGCAGAAAAACTATATACATCCGACGCTTTCTCTTGAATGTAAAGCGTATTGTCAGCAAATTTTTCTTGGCAGATAATTACCTTCTCTTTTCCATCAACTATGAAATATCCACCTTTGTCATTACGACATTCTCCCATATTATATCTTACTTCTGGAGAGAGGCTTTTTAATATACACATATCGGATTGAAGCATGATGGGAAATTTACCTAAATATATTTTTGGAATGGTTACTATTTCACTATGTTCATATACCACATCATCACTTTCGTTATATGATTTTATGAAAAATTCTACTTCTATATCAACATGAATTGTAAAAGCATAAGTCATATTTCTTAATCGTGCTTCATTTGGATACATTATATGTTCTTCATCATTATCATCATAAATTACTGGTTTGCCATAATATAGTTTATCGGCGTTTTTCCCACCAATATACAAATAGGCTTGATGTTGAAAATCCTTACTTTTTTTGTGTTGATCTTTAATAAAACGAATTGGATTTTTTTCTTTTAGAACTTGTTTAATTCCCTTATCGAAAAAAGCATTGTAAGATACTAAATGATGATCGATTAAAGCAGTTGGGTTATCTCGAAAATACGTACTGATAATTTTCCATGGTATATCATTAAATTGGTCCATTTCTGATATAAGTTAAGCATATATTTTTAAAACCATTCTTGATCAAATTATTAAAATAATAAACTTAATAATTTATTGAGGAGGTTTCGTCTGGATACCTGGACGTTGTGCTTTTTGAAAAGCGGCAACTTGTTGTTTAACTGCTTTTTTATTTTCAGTAAGTATTAACATAACTGCACCTATCATCACAAACATAAATACAATTGGCAATAACACTAAAAACCACGCAATGCCCATAAACCCATTGTCGCATAGATATTTGAGAATATAAGTCCATATGACAATACTAATTATTTTCATTAAAAATGTAACAATATTGGTAAATGGAGTTGGGACTGAATAAGCACCAATTCTATAAATATGACTTTGCATAGCATTCTGGCTCATAATTGCTAAAATACTAAACATTGATAAAAAAAAATATATTTGAGCAGGTGTGCACAATGATTTAATCTGGGTCTCAAAATTGTTCATTTCTTATTATAAATAGAGAAATAAACTTATGCTGCGTTATATTTTTTAGCCGACAAAGCACCACTCTTCAACGATGTTGGGATATTAACAACTTTTGGTTTAGCTACTTCATTGTTTCGCCCGATTGGTTGAACGCCAGCACTAGTATTATCTGCCTTATCATATCCAAACCAAGTATTATAACCATCTTTTAAGACTTCGCCTCCTTTCCAGTATACATCGCGGACATCTGAAAACCCTGGCACATTATTTGACAGAAATGATGACATGCTGCCCCCGCGTTTGCGGCGACTGCGTCCTTTACGACTTTTACGACTTTTTCTTCGACTTTTTCTTCGACTTTTTCTTCTTTTGCGACCCCCTTTAATTTTGCCGTGTCTGGGGGCGAGGCCACTTCCATGGGTATTTGTTGGAGGTGCAATAACAGCCTCCAATTTACCATAGTATTTTGCATCATTATTAACACCTGGTTTATACATTGGGCCAGGCGGGAATGCTGCCATTTTTCCTCCCCACGCACCACTAAAAGGTGCTGCTGGCGAACCTCCTGCTGGAGAAATGCCTGGAAGACCTCCTCCTCTGCGATGTCTAGTTTTGCGTCTTTTACGACGCTTATGGTGTCTTGTTTTTCTTCGTTTATGTTTTTTGGTGCGTTTGCGCCTTCTTCCTTTTATTGTCATTATATATAAGCTAGAGAAATTATTCGATATCAACATGCGTCAACATATGTCTACGACAACAAATTTTATTAAGACCCATTTTATCTAGAATTTTTCCTTCTGCCGTTTTTTCCATATTTGATTGGGTTAAATAAGTTACTTTACTAAAGTCATCGTTGGAGCTCTTAACTTTACGCACCTCTCTCACATAAAACCGATATTTATCTCCTAAAACCTTGCCACATGTAAAACACTTCACTGGAATAATCATGATTATACTTATACATTATATCATAATCTATAAATCAATTTTTTATTGTATTTCTAAAGTTAGTTGTATATTAACGCCCAATGCAGAAAACCTTTATTTGCATGGTAAACCGCTACAAAGATTCGTGTTTTTAGAGGTAGTTTTAGGTTGGTCATCTTCCATTTTTTTTTCCGCCATATTGTTGACGTGGTCTTCAATGTCGGAAATAGCATTACTATCTTTCGTCTCGGGGTCCACATTATCTAAATTCTCTAAAACTACCATTCTTTGCAATTTGGGATGTGATTTTGGAAATGTAATATTATTTAATACAATATAAACTACCATGCCGAATAATAACAACACTACAAGTATGATATCTAAAATGTGTTGTTCAATAAAATCAAATGCCATTGGAACAATATCTTTTACCATTTATATATAAATGTATTTTTTTATTCTCGTTCCAGGAGTCGCATACCATTAGTAGTTTTTGTTCGGCGTTTTTTTGTATCATTTTTCGTTTCTTTATTATGACAAGATTTACATAAATTCATAATATTCGCTTTGTGGTTCTTATGAAATGTTCCTATAAATCCATTTTTATTAGCCAATTTTTGAGGCACTAAATGATGCACATCAACGGCTTCTTCGCCACATTGTTCACATTCACCCTTCAGTTTTTTTCTATTATAACGCGTAGGCTGCCTTGATAACACCGATTTATCATTGTCACGCTCCTTTCTTATATTATTTGCCAATTCTAAAAAATCATCTGGTAAATGCAATGATTTACATACTTCTAAACCATACATACTTATTCCTGGTCCATCTTGCAATTTTCTATCATATATTAAACAATCTGTTTCAGCATCATAATAGACAGCCATATGTTTAAGTGAAAGGTTTGCAAGGTTTTTTAATCTTCTTTCATGTGTTATTTCATGAAAATGTGTGGCAAAAATAAATGAAGCTTCTCTATTATGTAACTGAATAACACCCGCCATAAATATACTCATGGCTGAGGTAGTTTCTGTGCCACTACATAATTCATCTCCCAATACTAAACTATTTTTCGTAGCGTTATTAAGAATAGTGCGCAACTCAGACATTTCAACCGCAAATGTGCTTAGTCCTTTAAAAAGATTATCATTTCCCAATATTCTTGTAAATATGGATTTATAAGGTTTATATATAAACTCCGAGCATGGGACAAATAATCCCGCTTGCGCCATAATAACGCAAATGCCTATAGAACGAATCAAAGACGATTTGCCTACCGCATTGGTTCCATATAATAATATACCATTTTGCTCTGTATCGATTCCCAATTCTATATCATTGGGTACATAGGTTTCGTCCTCTTGTAAGTTTTCAATTAATATATGTCGCATATCTTTGGCTCGTAAAAAAGACTGTTTTGCTGAATCATCAATGACTGGCATACAATAATTGAATTTCTTAGCCAAATAGGCTTTTGTTGTAACCATATCTAATTCTGTTACATACTTAACAATCGTCTCAATTTGTTCACTGTATTCTTGTAATGATATAATGAAATTTTTGTATACATCAGTCAATTCTTCTTTTAAACTTTCTTTTTCACGAAAAATAGAATGGTATATAGTATTAAGTTGTACACTGTCTAATCTAAAATTACTTTTCGTATGTTTAATGTATTGAACATTATGCGGATTAAATTCAAGCTCTCTCTCCTCATTATTATATGTTGAAGTATATTTTATTGGTTTCCCCTGATATATTCCTTCCTTTTTAAGCGTCTCCTTCAAAATTTTAGCGCGATTCCCAGTCATAGATAAAAATAATCCGTTTTTATCTGTTTCGTGAACTTTTATCATTTGTTTTGTCTTTTTTCCTTTGTATTTTACTATAAATCTCTCCAAATATAATCGCAAACACTCTAATTCATCCTTGCTTTCTTCATACTCTTTCTCAAATTTATCTAGATCTGCAAATATTCCTCTTTTAAAGATATTAACGTCAAACTTAACTGTCCCAATCTTTGATGCTTCTGTGAGAAGTATATTATCATCTAGTATTTTCATCAATTCCTTGCACTTCTTGGAGAGATTAGGACATTTAATATGTTCATTAATTCTTTCATCAGACTTTAAAGTTGTGTATATCTTCAATATAATATTTAAACCATTATGAAATTGACTGAGCTCAGCAGGTGCCACGCGCTGTAAAATCAGTTTTCGGTATAATCTTTCAAAATCACCAATGTTTTTTAACTCGTTTCGTATATTTTCAAATGTTTCGTAATTATCACGTACATATTGAGTAATAGCATATTGTTTTTGCAAGTCTTGGCTATTGCTGGTGGGGTTAATCAAAGTGTTGTGAAGTTTCCTTTTTCCCATAGGAGTATTGCATTTATTTAAAAAATTACTAACCGAAGATAAAATGCCTCTATGTTGTTGATTGCCAATTATATTCAACTGTTTTAATGAATGATTTCCCAAAATAAGACGGTCTCCTTTATTATCGAATAATGGTTTCTTAATTTTCTTAACAAGATTAGGATTACATCCATAAATGAAGTTCAAATGGAAACAAAAAGCTTGCGTTGCTAATTGATGTGCATCCAAACGATATGTCTGGCAAAATACATGATACTCTTGGATATCATAAAATTGATTTAGCTGTTCTTTGATATAGGTTTGGTTTTCACATTTTTTAGCGATTGGTTGATGACTATTATTATCATCATCTAATCGAATCATATGAATTTTATCACATTCAATTTGTGAAAATTGTAAAATATCCCTGATTTCTTCATCGGAAGTTTCATATATTACTAATATTTCACTAGGATTATAAGAGGAATAAAATCGTTCTATTTCATCAAATGTAGTTGGATTATGAAAATATTTTTCTCGATACTCGAAAATGTGCGTATCGCCTGTTAATATATCTATTGCAGACATTCCACAAATGAGTTCCGGGGTTTTATTCAGAAGAATTGATTTGGTTTTTTTTACCCACAGACACATACTATAATTTGTAATATTCTTGGTGTTATTATCAAAATCGGTGCCTGGTGAACAAATGCATTTTTCAAAACGAATTTTTGTTGGGTCATCCGCTTGAACCCATATTACTATTGTAAATCCTTCGCTAGTCATCTTTGGTACATATTTTTCCAAACAATAATCAGGAAACCCAATCATCCACACATCGGTTCCTTTATATTTTATATTTTTTTCCTTCATACAAAAATCGCATATTCTACTATATTCGGTATAGTATTTGTTAAGAAATTGTCCGTCCTTTTTATATCCATATGTTTCAAAAAAAGAACCGCATTGCATAAATACCAATGTTTTCTCACCATATTTTTTGCAAGCCTTTGTTTCAATATCGTAAAATTGTTCGTGAATACCCATCTAATATAATATTCATATAGAACTTTAAATATATTTTATTTATAGTATTAGTTCTCAGTTTGCATGTAGTTATGTAGTAAAATGTCAGCATTTTTATTATAAATATCTCCCGCTAGAAAGCTATCCTCGTATAATTTCCTTAATATATTTTCAGGAGCGGCAGTGCCTGCTTTTATTAAATTATGTTTGCGCAGATAACTTTTAACTTCCAATATACATTTGGAATGAAGTATTTTATGTTCTTCTCTTATTTTTTTTCTAGTTTTACCTGATTTCACCAACACTCCCACTTTGCTTCCTTTTTTCCCCAATTTAAATATTTTAATAGTGCGTTTCCTATTAATAGTTTTCAATATAGTTTCTTTTTTAGGTACCGCCATAGTTTCCTTTAGTTTATTAAGTTTTTCCCTTCTCTCCAATACTTCGGTAGTAGGAGGTGGTTTTGGTGGTAATACTAATGTTTTTTTTTTAGAAGTATTATTCTTTTTAAGAGTTTTTATGTACTGCGAATATGTTGGTTTTGTTCCGTTTTTTAAACAACCATATGGTAACCCACCAGAATTATTTGACTTTGTTTGAACCAATTGTGGTGGTTGTTGAATGAGACTATTTGTCGCAGTGCTTGGGGCCTGTGTAAATGGTTGCGTATTTATTATAGGTGTTTGCAGTGCTTGCGGCGCTGTTTTGTCTTTTTTCTTTCTGGTTCTTTTTCGTTTTTTTTCTTTTTTTTGTTTAATCATAGTTTGTAGATAATTTAAGGATGAATTAAAATCATTTTGGAATTTATCTATGTTATCAGTGTCTGATTGTTTATTTTTTTCCTGGTTTTCTTGTTGATGATTTTTAATTCTGGATAAAAGTTGTTTTTTTAAATTATTAGGTTTGATTGTTTGTCTTAAATCGGATCGTTTTTTTGATTGATTCTGTTTTCTGGTTTTTTTTCCCATTTTAAAAAAATCAGGATTGATTTGAATTGTCTTTCGTTGTTTTTCCATTACTAATAGTTATAAATAGAAAAACAATGAATTAATAACCCAATTAAAGATACATATGTTCAATGTGATCATTTTTATTATTGCGTTCTCTAACTTCATTATTATCAATAAACATATCGTATCCTTTTTCAATATCCTTCATAGTAAGTTTCATTTTTTCTTCTTTCGGTTTACAAAATACGCGACGACCATGTGCAATTTTGGTCTTTGATAGCAATGTTTCCATATCTCTACCATAAAAGGTAAAAGTATCCATTTTGGATTCGAACCATTTATCGGGTATTTCTTCTTTGAGGGTCCAACCGGCATCATTAATCTTTTTCTGAAATATTTTGCTTAATTCAGAACCATTATAATTATCTGTTTTAAATCGCCAAGGAAATCGAGAATTTAAGCCTTGGTTATATGCAAAGAAACAATTTTTAAGGTCTTTCTCATATCCTGCTATAATAACCATCAATTGGTCCTTATGGTCACTTAACCCTTCACATAAGGTGTCTATGCACTCTTTGGCGAAACTATCTCTTTTTTCTTTATTTCCTAAAGCATATGCTTCATCTATAAATAATACACCACCCAAAGCATCTTTTATGACATCCCTTGTTTTGATTGCCGTTTGACCTAAATATCCTGCAATTAAATCAGAACGTGTTACTTTTTTAAAATACTTTTTTTTAAGTATTCCCAATGAAGAGAATATTTTTCCCATAATTTTAGCTATCTCCGTTTTACCTGTGCCAGGAGGTCCATAAATACAAGTATGCATGAAATCGTGATTTACCGCATCTTTATTAATGTGTAAATTTTGTATGAAGTATATAATTTGGTCCACGATGGAATCTTTAAGACCGTTCATTCCAATCATCTCATTTAATTCAAATAATGGTTCCTTAATATTATGTATGGACTCCATATTGATATTATATTCAATGTAAGGAGAGATAGGGTTATCTTCTATAAGCTCTAACAAATCAGCAATCCCGTTGATCTCGCGATCTATAATTTTGAGTTCTTTTTTAATTTCCGGCGGAGGAAACGGTAAAGGTGTGTTCCAAGCATTATTTGGTGGGATATATATTGATGATGAACGCTCATGTTTAAACTTATGAAACGGCGGAGGAAGTTTTCTTTGTGGAACAATTTGGTTGCTATCGGGTGACGAATTATTAGCTAAATCATATTTTTTTGTTATTTGCAATAATAAATCATCTAGCGCATCTTTGGCATTTAAATTAGTATTAAAGGACACTTGTTTTGGGGGATTTGATTGCTCATTTAAAGTTGTTTTTAATTTGAATAGATTTTCCATTTTTATATTTTGTGAATTTCGTTTTCTTTCTTTGCGAATATCATCAATAATCGAATCTAGTCTCATAGTAAAACTACCACCCTTTTTTTTAATATTATTATTATTATTATCTTCTAATAACAAAGTATTTTTATTCTTCTCCCAACACTGTAGGGGGTCAAAAAGAGGGTTTATGAATATATTCCCACTATGATCTAGAAACGGATCATTGTTCGAGATATCTTTAATAAAAAAGAATAGATTTTTTTTTAGATTCGTTGGATTTTTTGGCGGATTGTTCATATATATCCACTGTTATATTAATTATAACAAATAATTTAAATAGGTTCATAAGTTACAAGTAAGCTATCACCAATTTTTTCTTTTCTTTTGCACAGCCGTATCAATTTTTAAAATCGAATGATTCAAACCATACCCTTGCAATTGGTTCTTCGCTTCCAACGCGTCATCTTTCGAAGAAAATGAAATAAATGCAAAACTACCATTTCCTCTGTAATCAACCATTAATTTGACACGTGTCAATCGACCGAATCGAGAAAACAAATGACCCAGTTCATCTTCGGTTGTTTCAAGGCTAACGTTGGTAATCCGTAATGTATGGAAATCCTTTTCTGTAATTTTAGCACCGTATGCCGTTTTTTTATCCGCGCCATCTCTTTGTCCGGGTGGTATATAACGGTTATTTGTGACAAGCAAGTCACTCTGAGTTTTTTTCATAGCCCGCGCAATTCTTGCTTTGGCCATATTTTTTAACAGAATATCAGTTTCATCTGCCGGCTTAGCGAAGGGTGATTCAATGAAAACATCCGTTGTTGTATATATTGTGACGTCAGGATCAATTCCGACCTTATTTTTAGCAGCACCAAAGTGACGCATATTATTCTTACGGTGCTCTATCCTTTGATTTCTCGCGTTGATTATTCGTTTTTCTTGTGTGTTTTGTGTGCTCATTATGATTTTAAATAATATATTTATAAGAATACATTGAGCAGTTCAATTTTTATATTGGATTATAATATCACACAAAAGTATAACCTGAAGTAAGATTGCAATTTCAATATTCAAAACCTATTTAAAGATAAATTGAAATATAAATTAACCTGATGATAAATGATAATCCCCAAATGTCAAGCAAAAGTAAGAACGATGCAATGGAAG
>Ga0209709_10003099_pt1 | contig 14004 bp, 13 predicted proteins | sample ArcticOcean_MG_C_2_FD_187435 | JGI IMG/M metagenome (GOLD analysis project Ga0209709, IMG submission 187435) | Marine microbial communities from western Arctic Ocean - ArcticOcean_MG_CB4_136 (SPAdes) (version 2) | ecosystem: Environmental > Aquatic > Marine > Oceanic | place: Arctic Ocean... | reverse complement strand
GATATTATATCTATAAAGCCGGAAATTATTAAAAGTATAAGTATTGTATGGTCCCCAGAAATATCTAAGCCAAATTAATTTTAAACTATTATCAAAGAGGAAAAAATGTCAACAAAAGGAATTAGCGCAAATAGACTTGAATTGCTTCAGATTGCAGATGCAGTTGCAAGAGAAAAATCTATTGATAAGGCTATAGTTATCTCTGCGATGGAAGAAGCGATTCAAAAAGCTGCTGCATCCAGGTATGGAATTGAAAATAATATAAAAGCTGAAATTAATACTGAAACGGGGTCAATAACATTAATGCGGTTATTGGATATTGTTGAAAAAGTTGAGGATTTCTCTATTCAAATTAATATTGACGATGCTAAATTGAGAAATCCGGATGCAGTAATAGGCGGTGAACCAATTGAAGAGGAGCTTCCCCCTATCGACTTTGGAAGAGTTGCAGCACAAAGCGCAAAACAAGTAATATTTCAGAAAGTGCGCGAAGCTGAAAGAGAACGACATTATGAAGAGTTTAAGGATAGAGTCGGTGAGATTATTAGTGGTGTAATTAAACGCGTTGAGTATGGAACCGTTATAGTTGATTTAGGCAGAGCTGAAGCGGTCATTCGCAAAGACGCCCTCTTGCCCAGAGAGGTATACAAGCCAGGTGATAGAGTGAGAGCTTATATCATGGAAGTAAAAAGAGAATTAAGAGGACCACAAATATTTCTTTCAAGAACTCACTCAGACTTTATGGCAAATCTTTTTGCTCAAGAAGTACCAGAGATTTATGATGGAATTATTGAAATTATAGGTGTTGCCAGAGATCCAGGTAGTAGAGCAAAGATAGCGGTCCTTTCAAAAGATTCGTCGATTGATCCTGTAGGGGCCTGTGTCGGAATGAGAGGAAGTAGGGTTCAGGCAGTGGTCAATGAATTACAAGGTGAAAAAATTGATATTTTAGCATGGAGCGATGACATTGCATCCTTTGTTGTTAAAGCCCTTCAGCCTGCTGAAGTACAAAAAGTTGTTCTTTATGATAGCGAACAGAGACTTGAAGTCGTTGTGCCTGAGGAACAGCTATCATTGGCGATTGGACGAAGAGGTCAAAATGTAAGGCTAGCGTCTAGCTTGTGTGGTTGGAATATTGATATTCTTACTGAGGATCAGGAGTCTGAAAGAAGGCAAAAAGAGTTCCAAGAAAGAACCAGCTTGTTTATGGAAGCTCTCGATGTCGATGAGCTATTATCACAATTATTGGTTACTGAAGGATTTACCGATGTCAATGAGCTAGCGGACGTTGAGCTAAAGGAAATATCTAATATAGCGGGATTTGATGAGGATACTGCTGAGGAAATTCAAGCGCGTGCTGCTGATTTTCTAAATAAAGAAAATAAAGAATTAGAGGATAAGTGTAAAAAGCTAAAAATAAGTGATGACTTATTGAGCGTTGAAGAACTATCACTCAAAATGATTGTTGCTCTGGGCGAGAATGATGTAAAAAACCTAGAAGATTTTGCCTACTGTTCCTCTGATGATTTATTGGGATGGGATGAGGTAATTGAGGGTGAAAAGAAGCGTGAAGAAGGAATTCTTGAGGGCTTTGATATTAAAATATCGGAAGCCAATGACTTAATTATATCAGCAAGAATAAAGTTAGGGATTATTCCTGATAACACAGAAGAGACGAACGAGGTTGCTGCAGGTGATGATAATGAAGCAGATAACTCTTTAGATGATATCGTTTAGGACCAAGAAAAAGAAATATAAATTTTAATTATTTTAGCAGAATAAATTTAAAGATAGGATGATGACAGAAAAAACAACCAAAGGTAATAAAGAGCGTACTCTGACACTAAAGTCTGGAACTACCTCGCCAACAAGTCCAAAGGGATCAAGGTCTCCATCAAGGGTTTCAACTGTTGTCGTTGAATCAAGAAGAGGTAAATTATCACAGACAAGAAAACCTCAGGCTCCAAAAGTTAATGTTAGGGGTGCGCCGATTTCACCTAATATCTTTAAGCCAAAAGGTCTCGAAGAAGATTCTGCATCAATTAGGAATCTTACTGAGGGCGAGAGAGATGCAAGAGAAAAAGCCCTAGAGAATGCTAAGATTAGAAGTGCTTCTGATCAAGAAATTAAAAAAGAAAAAGTCCTTAAAAAAAATAAAACTAAAACAATTGACCCAGATATTGTTAACCCTGAAAATATTCCAGCAAAAAAAGATCCCGAAAGGCTAAAGGAGCAATCTAAGTCAATAAAATCAGATAGTTCCGGAAGTCCTAAAAAGAAAGATGTTAAAAAAACAGAAAAAGATAAATCTGATCGATATAGTAAAGATAGTCAAAAAAGAAGGTCCGGGAAGCTCTCTATTTCTCAAGCACTGAATGAAGAAGAAAAGCAGCGTTCTTTGGCGTCCATTAAAAGAAGACAAGCGAAGGCGAGAAAAAAGGCTTCATCAGCAGCCTCCCCTAAAGAAAAAATCTCTAGGAATGTTATTATTCCAGAGGTCATTACCGTTCAAGAGCTTTCAAATAGGATGGCAGAGAGAGGAATTGATATAATAAAATCATTAATGGCCCAAGGAATGATGGTAAAAATTAATGATACCTTAGATTCCGATACCGCCCAGCTAATAGCTGAGGAGTTTGGTCATACAGTAACTAGGGTTTCAGAATCGGACGTCGAAGAAGGCATCTCAACAATTGATGATCGCGAGGAGGATAAAAAGCCAAGATCTCCTGTTGTAACAGTTATGGGACATGTTGATCATGGCAAAACAACTCTTCTTGATGCCATAAGAGAATCAAATAACGTTTCAGGAGAGGCTGGTGGAATCACACAACACATAGGTGCGTATCAGACAAAAGTTAAAGATAATAAAAAAATAACGTTTATTGACACGCCGGGTCATGCTGCATTTACCTCTATGAGAGCCAGGGGAGCAAAAGTAACTGATATTGTTATTCTAGTTGTTGCTGCCGATGATGGTGTTATGCCTCAAACTGTAGAGGCTATAAGTCATGCGAAAGAGGCAAATGCTCCCATAATTGTTGCTATAAATAAGATGGATAAGCCTGGCGCTGATCCAACCAAGGCAAGAAATGCCTTGCTTCAGTATGAGATAGTTGTGGAAGAGCTTGGAGGTGATGTTCAATCAGTCGAACTTTCTGCCTTAACAAAAAATGGAATCGATGATCTTATTGATGCAATTATGCTTCAGGCCGAGCTTCTTGACTTAAGAGCAAATCCAGATAGGCCTGCTGAAGGTTTTGTTATTGAAGCCAAGCTAGACAAAAACAGAGGTCCGGCAGTTACGGCGATAATTCAAAGAGGAACACTTAAGATAGGTGACATTCTAGTGATGGGCCAACGTTCCGGGAAGGTACGCTCTTTGGCCAATGATCAAGGCGATGCAATTAAAGAATGCTTCCCTGGCGAGCCAGTTGAAGTCCTTGGGATGAGTCAAACACCTGAAGCTGGGGATATTCTCTCTGTTGTCGAAAATGATGCGCGTGCAAGAGAGGTATCCGAGTACAGACAAAGAAAATCAAAATCAACTGTACCAACGAAAGTTAATCTAGAACAATTATTTTCTAAATCAGACGCAACACAACTAAAAGAAATCTTGGTAATTGTTAAGGCTGATGTTCAAGGTTCATCTGAGGCAATAAAGGAAGGTTTGATGGCTCTTGGAAATGATGAGGTTGCCTGTAGAATGATCCATGTTGGAGCTGGAGCAATTTCTGAAAGCGACATAACATTAGCCGAGGCCTCAAATGCCATTGTTCTTGGTTTCAATGTTAGAGCAAATGTTCAGGCTAAGGCAGCAGCAGAAAAATTTGGAATTACCATTCTTTACCATTCAATTATTTATGATTTATTAGATGATATTAAGGCTTTGCTTGAAGGGAAGCTAGATCCAGAGCTTCGTTCGACGGTAACAGGAACAGCAGAAGTTTTAGAGGTTTTCAAAAACTCGAAAATCGGCAATATAGCCGGCTGTAATGTATTGGACGGAACCATCATCAAAGGACTTCACGGTAAACTTTTAAGAGACGACATCGTTATTTATGATGGGCTTCTGTCTACACTAAGAAGGTTTAAGGACGAAGCCAAAGAAGTAAAGGCGGGACAGGAATGTGGCCTTTCTTTTGATAACAATCAAGATATTAAACCTGGCGATAAAATTGAATGCTATAAGGTTGATGAGATCAAAAGGACCATGTAACCAAAAGGAGTATTTATTTTGAATGATTTTTCTTTCGACTCTCCTAGGGGCAAGGTATCTCAAAGGCAGATGAAGGTTCAAGAAATTTTGCGAGCAGCTTTAATTGATATTCTTCAAAGGGGCCTGACAAAAGAACCGATTCTTGATAACAAGATGATCACTATAACGCATGTTGATGTTTCTCCGGACTTAAAGCATGTAAAATTTATATTTCTCCCTTTTGATGAAAAAAAAAGAGAAGATTTTATCAAGGGATTCAAGAGTGCGAACAAGCAGATAAGAAAAGAAATTGCTCAAAGAGTTCAACTAAAATATGTTCCAAGTATAAGCTTTGTTTTTGATGATAGTATTTCAGAAATACGGAAATTAGATAAAATATTTTTATCTAATAAAGTACGGAACGATCTAAAGAGTTAGTTTATTGTCTAAAAAATCTTATTCTCATTACCCTGGTTGGATTATATTAAATAAACCAATAGGTATCTCCTCGGCTAAGGCAGTTAATGTTGTTAAGAGGTTTTTTAATGTTAAGAAGGCTGGCCATGCTGGTACTTTAGATCCCTTGGCGTCTGGAGTTCTTCCTATTGCATTAGACGAAGCTACAAAGACTATCCCTTACCTGGTGGATACTAAAAAAAGATATAAATTTAGTGTTTTATGGGGTCAGCAAACTGATACTGATGACTCTGAGGGAGATATTATAAATGAAAGTAATGTTTATCCTGGAATTGATCAAATAGAAAATATTCTTAGTTCATTCATTGGTCAGGTTACTCAAATCCCCCCTCGTTATTCCGCAATTAAGATAAAGGGTAAACGAGCCTACTCGCTTGCAAGAGAAAATAAGTCTTTTGAGATGCCCAGTAGAACTGTAAGAGTTTTGGATTTAAAAGTTACAAGAGAATTAAAAACTGACTTAACAGAATTTGAGGTTTATTGCGAAAAAGGTTTTTATGTTAGATCCTTGGGACGAGATCTTGCTGAGAAACTTAATACTTTTGGTCACATAAAAGGGCTTGAAAGGCTGGAGGTTGGGCCCTTTAAACTTAAAAACTCTTTTTCTCTAGAAACCTTTGATAATTTAGTGCATAGTGCGCCCGCAGGAAGCGTGGAGAAACAATTTCTTCTTCCTCTCGATAGTGTGCTGGACGACATCCCGGCTTTGGCTATTTCAGATGAAGAGGCTAAAATGTTTTGTCATGGTCAAACGATATATAAAGAAATATCGAATGATTTAATTCCTAAAGGTAGTGATGTTTTGATTAAAAATAGTGAAAAATCTATTGGCATTGCAGTTTTTCTTGAATCAAAACTTAAACCAAAAAAAGTTTTTTCAAGTATAATATAATATAAGGAGTAAACGATGTCGATTGAAGCTGAACGTAAACAAGAAGTAATTTCTGAATATGCATTAAAAGAGGGAGATACTGGCTCTCCTGAAATTCAAGTAGCAATCTTGACAGAGAGAATTGTTAATCTCACTGAGCACTTTAAGGCCCATAAAAAAGATAATCACTCAAGACAAGGTCTTTTGAAAATGGTTAACCTCAGGAGAAAGCTTTTAGATTATGTAAAATCTAAAGATCAAAAACGTTATGAGGACCTTATTAAGAGACTTGGTCTTAGAAGATAAATGAAAATAATTTCATAATAAATTTATAAATAAGAATCTATTTACAAAAAATAGATATACGAAATAGGTAAAATATAAAATGTTTAAAATAGAAAACGAAGTATTAGAATGGGGTGGGAAAACCCTCACAATTGAGACAGGAAGAGTGGCTAGACAAGCTCATGGTTCAGTCATAGCAACCTACGGAGGAACTTCTGTTCTTGCGACTGTTGTTGCTGATCACGAACCAAAACCGGGGTTAGATTTCTTTCCTCTTACTGTGAATTATCAAGAAAAAGCTTATGCTGCAGGTAAAATACCTGGTGGCTTTTTTAAGCGCGAAGGTAGACCAACTGAAAAAGAAACACTAGTTTCAAGATTAATCGACAGACCAATTAGACCTTTGTTCGCAAAGGGTTTTCAAAATGAAACACAGGTAATAGCAACAGTTATAAGTTACGATGGTCAAAATGATCCTGATGTAGTTGCGCTAGTTGCCGTTTCAGCGGCCTTAACTCTTTCGGGAGTTCCTTTTATGGGCCCTATTTCCGCAGCACGCGTAGGTTATGTTGATGGGGAATATATTCTTAATCCAACAAAGGATGAATTGGACGAAGACTGTAAGTTAGATTTAATTGTTGCTGGAACGGACACAGCGGTTCTTATGGTGGAATCTGAAGCACAAGAGCTATCTGAAGATATTATGCTAGGTGCAGTAAGTTTTGGCCAAGATTCTTTTAAGCCCGTTATTGAGGCAATTATTAGTCTTGCTGAAAAGGCAGCTAAAGACCCTAGAGTCTTAGTTAATGCTGACCTCTCTAACCTTCAGAAAACTGTAAATGGCCTGGTTAGAGATAAATTAATTAAAGCATATAAAGAAAGTGATAAGCAGATTAGATCTAATAGAATTTCGGAAATAAAGAATGAGCTATTGTTAAGCCTTATTATTGATGATGCCTCAGGAGATTCTGAAACAGATATTAAGAGTGTATTTAAAAATGTTGAAAAAGATATTGTAAGGGGAAGCATATTAGATACGGGATTAAGGATCGACGGAAGAGACTTGAAGACGGTTCGCCCTGTTCAGTCAGATGTTAGTATTTTACCCTTAACTCATGGCTCTGCCTTATTTACTCGTGGCGAGACTCAGGCCCTTGTGGTTACAACTCTTGGGACAGGAATGGATGAAAAATTTGTAGATGGTCTAGATGAGACATATAAAGAGAAATTTATGCTTCACTATAATTTTCCACCATACTCTGTTGGCGAAACTGGTAGAACTGGATTTACCTCAAGAAGAGAAGTTGGGCATGGTAAGCTGGCATGGAGATCTCTCCAAGCAGTACTGCCCGACTACGATGATTTCCCTTATACAATTAGGCTTGTTTCAGAAATTACGGAATCAAATGGCTCATCATCCATGGCAACAGTCTGCGGCTCTTCACTTGCATTAATGGATGCAGGCGTTCCATTAAAGAGACCCGTTGCCGGTATTGCGATGGGTTTAATTAAAGAAGGTGATCGTGTTGCAGTTCTTTCAGATATCTTAGGTGATGAGGATCATTTAGGTGATATGGACTTTAAGGTAGCAGGAACTTCAGAAGGAATTACATCTCTTCAGATGGATATTAAAATAACAGGTATAACAAAAGAAATAATGAATACTGCTCTTATTCAGGCAAAAGATGGAAGAATTCATATCTTAGCTGAAATGGCGAAAGCTATTGATACGGGCAGAGATAGCGTGAATTCTACTGCCCCTAGAATTGAAACAATTCAGGTTCCTGTAGATAAAATTAGAGATGTTATTGGTGCTGGCGGTAAGGTCATCAGAGAGATAGTTGAAGAAAGCGGAGCAAAAGTTGATATTAATGATGAAGGTCTAGTTAAGGTGGCATCAAATGACACTGACTCCCTCAATAAAGCCCTAGAACTAATTAACTCAATTGTTGCTGAACCAGAGGCTGGTGAAATCTATGAAGGCAAGGTAGTTAAGATTATGGATTTTGGAGCGTTTGTTAATTTTTTCGGAAAGAAGGATGGATTGGTACATATATCACAACTTGCTGATGAGAGAGTTAATTCTGTAACTGATGTTGTCAGTGAAGGTGATATTGTTAAAGTTAAGCTTGTTGGCTTTGATAACCGGGGAAAAGTTAAACTTTCAATGAAAGATGTGGATCAGAAGACCGGAAAAGAAATTGTTTCTGGTGACTCTGACATAGAAGAAGAAGTTAAGCCAAAGAAGGAAAAGAAACCAAGAAAGACCAAGAAAGAAAAAGACTCAGAATCTTCTTAGGAATCTAATTATACATTATTCAGGCTTGGGCATTCCAATTATATTGTAGCCCAAGTCTACATAATGTATTTCGCCTGTGACACCTTTAGATAGATCTGAAAGAAGATATAGCCCGGCGGAACCAATATTTTTTAGAGAGAGCCTTCCCTTAAGTGGCGAATGTTTTTCTGCATAATTAAAAGTTTCTCTTCCGCCGCCAACACCTGACCCTGAAAGAGTTCTCATCGGACCTGCAGAAATCGCATTAACCCTTATTCCCTTTTCTCCATAATCTGATGCTAGATATCTGACAGATGCCTCGAGAGCTGCTTTTGCTACCCCCATTACATTATAATTGGGTATAACTTTTGTTGATCCACCAAAACTAAGAGTTATAATTGAACCCCCCTCATTCATGCAGGGTTCGGCAAGGCGACTTATCTCCGTTAAAGAGTAACAAGAAATTTCTAGGGTCTTTAAAAAATTTTCTTTAGAAGTTTCAATATACCTTCCTGTTAATTCGCTTCTATCAGAGTAAGCAATACCATGAACAATAAAGTCTATTTCACCCCATTCTTTTGACAGGGTAGAAAAGACATTTTTAAGCTGCTCTTCCTTTGTTACATCACAATCAAATAAAAGGTCAGAGCCTATTGATTCCGCTAATGGTTTTACTCGTTTTTTAAAAGATTCGCCTTGGTAAGTAAATGCCATTTTAGCGCCATGATTATGTAATTCAGATGCAATTCCCCAGGCAAGAGAATGGTTATTTGCAACACCCATGATGAGACCTTTTTTATTTTTCATTAAAGGCCCTGAGAGAACGAGTGATTCTTGAGAATTATGATTCATAATATTACCTACAGGTCTGGATGTTTAAAGGCTAGCGATGCGTTAGTACCTCCAAACCCGAAACTATTTGAGAGTACGCACCCTAGATTTATATTATCTAATCTTTTTCTTATTATTGGTATATTTTGAAAAAGTGGATCGATGTTTTGTATATTTGCAGATTCACAAATGAACTTATTATTCATCATAAGAATACTATATATTGCCTCTTGAACACCAGCAGCGCCAAGACTGTGCCCTGTAAGTGATTTTGTTGCACTCATTGGAGGAATTTTTGAGCCAAAGGTTTTTTGTATAGCCTCTATTTCTTTTGAGTCACCGACCGGAGTAGAAGTTGCATGAGGGTTTATATAATCAATATTATAAGGAATATCTTTCATTGCCATCTTCATGCATCTCGCCGCACCCTCACCTGATGGCTGAACCATGTCATGTCCATCAGAAGTTGCTCCATACCCCACTAGTTCAGCATAAATTTTAGCACCTCTAGATTTTGCTTTATCCATTTCCTCAAGAATTAAAACTCCTGCACCACCAGCAATAACAAAGCCATCCCTATCTTTATCGTAGGCCCTACTCGATGATTGTGGTGTTTCGTTATACTTGGAAGACATTGCACCCATCGCATCAAATAAAACAGATAACGCCCAGTTAAGCTCTTCGCCGCCACCCGCAAACATAATATCTTGTTTTCCGTATTGTATCATCTCATAAGCATTGCCAATGCAGTGTGATGAGGTTGCGCAAGCAGACGAAATTGAGTAATTAATTCCTTTGATGCCAAAGGGAGTGGCAAGAGTAGCGGAATTTGTAGAAGACATTGCCTTGGGGACTGCAAATGGACCAACTCTTTTTGGTCCTTTTTCTCTGGTAATGTCTGCAGCTTCAATTAGTGCCTTTGTTGAGGGCCCTCCGGAGCCCATGATTAACCCAGTCCTTTCATTAATAATGTCACTTTGTTCTAATCCAGAGTCATCAATCGCCTGCTGCATGGCAATATAATTCCATGCCGCACCATTTCCCATAAATCTTCTAACTTTTTTTTCAAGATATTCTTCCGGCTCTAGACTTGGTTTCCCAAAGACATGGCTCCTAAAACCAAGGTCTCTATGTTCCTCGGAGAATGTAATTCCAGATTTACCCTCTTTTAGACTCTCTAAAACCTCTTCTTTATTATTTCCGATGCATGAGACTATTCCCATGCCTGTAATTGCAACACGCCTCATATCCGCCCTCTATATTTATTTAAATAAGCCTACTCGCAGATCCTCTGCCTTATATATTTCCTGGCCATCAGCAAATAGCGACCCATTACCGATTCCTAAAATGAGTTTGCTTGTTAAAACTCTTTTTAAATTAATTCTATACTCTAGCTTTTTTACAGAAGGTAAAACCATACCGGAGAATTTGACATTGCCAACCGATAGTGCTCGTCCTCTGCCTTCGAGGCCAAGCCAGCCAAGATGGAATCCTAATAGTTGCCACATAGCATCAAGCCCTAAACATCCCGGCATTACTGGGTCATTAACAAAGTGGCAGTCAAAAAACCAGAGATCAGGTTTAATATCTAGCTCAGCTAATACTAGCCCTTTATTATTCTCACCACCATCTTTGGTAATATTTGTTATTCTATCAAACATTAGCATTGGGGGCATAGGAAGCTGAGGATTACCTTCACCGAACATATTGCCTTTTGCACACTCAATTAAGTCTTCTAAAGTATAATTATTTTTTTGCATTATTAACATTCCTTATGAAAATTTTAGCACAGATGAGTATTGCTGGTAAGACATAAGTATATTTTTTCTACTTTTTATTGATTATAAGTTACATAAGCTATACTACTGAATTTATGAATAATTTTGTTAACATATTAAGAAAGCACAAACTTAGACCAACTAAACAAAGAGTAAGTTTGGGAAAAATACTGTTTGATAAAGGAAATAGACACATAACTGCTGAAATTCTTAAGAATGAATCTGATAAGGAAAACTTAAAGGTTTCGCAGGCGACCGTTTATAATGTGTTAAACGATTTTTATAGTGCCGGTCTTTTGGCCAAGGTCAATATTGATGATGATAAGACTTGGTATGATACAAACGTTGAGCATCATTACCATATTTTCTTAGAAAATAGTTCAGAGTTAGTTGATATTAGCCCTGACGATATTGATATCAAGATTTCCAACAAACTAATTACTGGTCAAATAAGAAGAGTTGACCTTGTTGTGAAAGTTAATGATTAGTGCGGTCAGTTATTAATCAATAATTTCTATTCGAAAATCCTACCTTCAATAATTATTCTGCATTGTGCCTATTAAGGATAGATTGCAAGGAATATTTATCCATATTGGAATAGTTCTAATTATTATTATTAGTTTAGAATTGTTCTAAATTAGTTTGACTTTATTTTAGAATTATTCTAAAACTTAAGAGTTAATTATTATTTATGGAGAATCATATGTCTTTATTGGGAAGTAAAACTGAAGAAAATTTAAAAGCCGCCTTTGCTGGAGAAAGTCAGGCAAATAGAAGATACTTATATTTTGCACAAAAGGCAGATGTTGAGGGATACAATGACGTTGCAACTGTTTTTAGATCAACAGCCGAAGGTGAAACAGGCCATGCGCATGGTCATTTAGAGTTTCTTGAAGAGGTCGGTGATCCTGCTACAGGCGAACCAATTGGACCAACTGCTGCGAATCTTAATGCTGCCATTCAAGGCGAAACGCATGAATATACTGATATGTACCCTGGTATGGCTAAAACAGCTAGAGATGAGGGATTTGATGAAATAGCGGACTGGTTTGAAACTCTTGCCAAAGCAGAAAAAAGTCATGCAGGAAGGTTTCAAAAAGCATTGGATAATTTAGACGAATAAATAATCTTTTTATTATTGGGCTTCGGGTAACTACTCTTTGCCCAAATTTTTAGGTATTATCATGGAAGGATCTATTCAGGCTCCTATCAGGCACCCTATCCCTTGGCGTGAAGATGATTTCTTTGATCAGGCCTCTTTAGATGAGGAGTTAAGAAGGGTATTTGATATATGCCATGGATGCAGACGATGCTTTAATCTTTGTGATAGCTTTCCCCAACTCTTTGATGCTATCGATGAATCTGAAAGTGGTGAACTTGATACAGTCGATAGCGATTTGTTTCCAAAAATTGCAGATTCCTGTACTTTATGTGATATGTGCTTTCTAACGAAATGTCCGTATGTTCCTCCTCACGAATTTAATATTGATTTCCCCCACCTGATGTTGAGGTCTAGAGCTGTTGAGCTTTCGAAAAATGGGAAACCACCGTTCGTACAAAGCCAATTAGCAAAAACCGACAGGAATGGAGAAATTGGTAAACTAATCGGATTTGTTCTAAATTTTTTCACTAGCCTAAGCAATAAGGTTTTTAGAAAATTCCTCGACTTTTCTTTTGGTATTGACTTTAAAGTCTTATTGCCAAAATTTGATATGAAAAAGATTAAGGTTCCTAGCGCCAACTTAAGCGGTAAGGCAAAAAACCGTAAAGCAGTTATTTTTACAACTTGCTACGCAAATTATAATCGGACTGAGATTGCGGATGCATCACTGGCTATCTTGGCGGCTCAAGGCGTTGAAATTGAAATCAACTACCCAGGTTGCTGCGGCATGCCTCTTTTAGAGCAAGGTAACATTGAAGAGGTATCAAAATCAGCAAGAAGAATATCACAAAGCTTTATAAGCTTTATTGATAAGGGTTACGATGTCATTGCACTTGGATCCTCTTGTGCCTTAATGATGAAATATGAATGGCCTCTGATTCTTCCAGAAAATGATGCTGTTAAAATCTTATCAGAAAATATATTTGATATTGATGAGTACATTGTTGATATTGCAAAAAAGGAAGGCTTAGTGGATGGAATGAATCCAGTTGATGGAGCAATCTCTCTTCACCTGGCATGCCATTCAAGAGCACAGAATATGGGGCCAAAATCTAATGAATTACTTCGGCTTATTCCTGATGCGGAAATATCCATTGTTGAGAGGTGTTCTGGTCATGGCGGTACTTTTGGAGTTTTATCTGAAACACATGACCTAGCTAGAAAAATTGGCAAACCTGCCGCAAGAAAAATTGACCAAAGCAACCCCTCTTATGTTATTTCGAGCTGCCCTCTAGCATCTAAGCATTTATCGCAGATTATCAAAGAAGATATTAATGATAACAATAGTAAGGACTTTAAGTCAGGACACCCTGTTGAACTAATGGCGGTGTCTTACGGATTTTTAAAAAAAGATGAAATGAGTGAGTAATGAAAATAATAGATACTAAAGATATATTGCCTAATGATGAATATGGATTAATTAGAAAAGAAAAAAGAAACAAGATTCTTTCATATAAAAAACTCAGACGAATAAGTGTCGGTCCTTATGCGACTTTTTATTTTGAATCATACAGGACTATGCTTTATCAGATTCAGGAAATGCTTTTTGTTGAAGGGGCTCCAGACGGACAGCTCGAAGATGAGTTGATCGCTTATAATCCTCTTGTTCCTCAGGGGTCAGATTTAGTTACTACTCTTATGTTTGAAATTAATGATGAGAGAATAAGGACTGCATTTTTATCCTCAATTGGAAATGTTGAAGAATATATTTTTATAATGGTTGGGGAAGAAAAAATTAAAGCTAGATTTGAGGATGATATTGAAAGAACAAACTCAAAAGGAAAAGCATCTTCAGTCCATTTTTTGCATTTTGATTTTAGTGATATTCAAAAGAATGAATTTTTATCTAAAAGAAGTAAAGTTTGTCTGGGTATTGAGCATGCTAGTTATAGCCATATTGCTATATTGAATGAAGAGAATATTAAAACACTTTCTAGTGATTTTAATTAGCACCCCATAAATATCTTTTCTCAAAATAACCTTTGAGATGATAAGTGTTTTTAAAGAAGTATTTTTCCTTTTTTATTGATAACTCTATTTCACATATTATTTTATCACAGTCTATTAATTTAACTATTACTCCGTTGTGGATATAGGCAATTGGCTTACCGCTAGCATTTTTTA
>Ga0209709_10003097_pt1 | contig 14005 bp, 14 predicted proteins | sample ArcticOcean_MG_C_2_FD_187435 | JGI IMG/M metagenome (GOLD analysis project Ga0209709, IMG submission 187435) | Marine microbial communities from western Arctic Ocean - ArcticOcean_MG_CB4_136 (SPAdes) (version 2) | ecosystem: Environmental > Aquatic > Marine > Oceanic | place: Arctic Ocean... | reverse complement strand
CTATACCCATTTCTGAATTTAAATAACCAATAGCAAATTCATTACTCATTTTAATCTTATCACTTCTTATAATTTTATATCCCCAACCTATATTAACTTGACGTCTGTCTGTAATGGGTCTGAATTCATTATAATCATATCTAACTAATCCGAAGGTATAATGTCTTTGTTTAAATTCGTATCTTTGTTTGAATGCTATTAAACCTTTGTTCGTAGTTACGATTTCATCTTCATCTTTATAACGATAATCAAATTCAATATCTCTTTCAAATTTTCCAACAGGCCAACTATAGTCTAGACTTGTATTAATAGATAAATCACCACTATCAAGTTTACCCGTGAAATCAATTTGACCCCCGGCATTTACAGTTGGTGATATAAACAGTAGGCCTAATAAGACCAATCCTAAAAGTTTTTTATTCATTAATCTTTAGCTACTACTTCGTGTTGTGTTGAAGTTGAATTAACATATAAACCAAACCAAGCAGCTCCTGCACCGACTAGTACAGATATTAAACCTGACTGTGCTACTGATGGATCGGCTAAAGCCATGAACCAATCAGCTGATGTGAATAGTAAGTAAATGTACATAGTAATAAATGCTCTTGGGAATATTCTCCATCTTGAAAAGTATTCAGGTGCTAACCACATCCAACCTGTTGTGTTTGGACCATTAGCATCTTTCATCTTTTGGATTTCATCTTTAAGAGCTCCTATCTGAGCATTCTTAGCTTCGTATTCTGCGAGATCAATTTGTACTTGATTTCTTTCATTATAATTTTGTTGTTGTTCCATTTTATTTCCTCTTTATCTGGATTTCATTCGAGCCGCTTCGGCATCTTGTCTTTTCTTTTCTTCATCTAACCATTTAACTAATAGTTGAACATAAACTTCCCTCTCCCAAGGTATCATATTATCTAGTTCTGTTAAACTATAATCATGATGCTGCATCATGTTGAAATTAGTATGTATATAGTTATACAGAGTATCGTGAGAGAGGGCTAGCCGAAAAAATTCGCCACTCCCTTCAACTCTAGAAAATTATCCTCTTTACAATGAACACAGTTATAGTTATGATTAATCTCTAACGATGGTGCATTACCAAAGTAGAGTTGAATCTTTTCAAACATATCTAAAGACATTGTATCTAAGAATGAATTTAATTCTTTTGATGAGAAGTCATCTCTAGTATGAACTTCATCTCCGTCTATAATTTTAACAATACACTTAGCAACCATTTCAAATATTTGTTTCGGATCTTCTGTTTTATTAGCATCCATTGTTTGTATGATTTCGTAAGTGGGTTGATGCATATCTAAACTTATATTATCTGTAATTTCAATTATATTACTAATTTCAGGTTCTGGTCTGTTTACAAGAATAGATTCTAAGTCAATCTTAATCTCATTATCTTGGTTACATTCTTCACATGCTATTGTAACATCAGAAGTTTCACCTACTGATTTTATTCTCATTTGAATAAATAGATACTCTAGATCAACACCAGCTAGTTTTTTAGCATCGACATCGGTACAACAAGTATCAATTAAACGAATCATCTCTTTAACTTGTGCATTAGCATCTTCTGATTCTTGTGCTATTAATAACACTTTCTGTTCACCAACTAAGAACGGTCTATATTCAACCGTAACCCCTGCTGATGGTAACACACAACTGTGTGTTGGGTTTTCAAGCTTTGGTAACGCCATAATTTATTTCCTCATAATATTATATACAACTATTTAGTCGTTTCAAATCAACCAAATATTTTACTGCCTATTTTCGTTTTAGCTTTTGATTTGAATTTTCTTGAGAACTTGTTGAATAATCCACCCAGTAATCCTGTAGGGGAGTTCTCGTATGATGATGTCCATGTTCTGAATTTGAATGTGGTATCGAAGGTTTGCATCTCAGCCATAGACTCAGCAGCGAACTCCATTGCACCGAGTACTGTAGGAAAGGCTTGATGAAGTTCAACTTCATAAATGGGTAAATCGTCTACACCAAGTTGAGTTATTTTTACAGTTCCATGATAATCCTCTGGGTAAGTCAAATTCCAAACCTCGTCAAACATTTCATGTTGCCATTGTTCCATTAGTTCTCTATCTTCATAAGTATGATCTAACATAAATGTCATTGTAACCTCACCACCATAAGAAATATTATTGATATAGTTACATGGTGGTCCAGCTGATGATGGAGTATGTTGTGTTGTTTCTATAGTAAGAGCAGGCATTGATACAGCTGTGACTCTCATAGCTCTACTTCTCATTCCGTTAGGGCCATGAATTTCAACTTCATATTTACCCTTTCTCGCCATGTTATCTACATGGGCTTTTATAAATCTATTTATATGCATTAGAATTGTTTCCTACTTTCTTTCCAAACAGTATCTTTAGCAACTTTTCTAAATGATTCAGTTGGTAAGAAGATAGCTATTTCCCAATCGGCCGGTTCTATAAGTAATAAAGGACCACCAATGTGACTAGTTAAATAATGTTTAAAACATGGTTTATAAAATCTCAGATTTGATGAAGCTTTAACAAAAGCGTATGTAAGTTTCATTTTTGTAGTTCTATCAAACTTATCATTATTAGTTATGTCTAGAAGACTATCTAAGAACTTCGCCCTAATAGCTGGGTGTAAGTAATGGAGATTTAAACCATGAAACCCTCCCTTAGCTTTTTGTATAGGAATACATAAAGGGAATCTGTCATAATACGGTAACTCACCTTTAGTCTTTGGATCATAACTAAAATTATACATACTTCCATACACTTGAGTTGATCTTCGAGGCCCTTGAGCCACTAAAGATTTTCTTGATACATTCGAACTACTTACTTGTTGACGAAACCAAGCCATGGACGCTTTAGTACGAGCCTGTATTCCAGCTCGAAACGCCGCTTGTTCCCATTTGTCAAATAATCTTTCTGTTGCCATAATACTATTTATGTCATTTAATAGATGTTTATATCTTTTTCTGTAAGAATTCTCCAAACATAATTACGATCATCACAATAACTCATAGCTTGTTTCCATTTGGCTTCATTAACAAGATATGTTTGAACTTCTTTTAAATATCTCTTAGATGTTCTACCTGTCTTAGTTTTACTCTTTTTAGGGTTCGGTGGTGAGCATTGAGAAAATGGTTTGACTTCAATGAGTTCTTCTACTATGATGCCTTGTTTGTTTCTATACTTCATATAGAAGTCAGGAAAGTATCTGTGCACACGATTATCAACCGGTGATACATACGGTATGATGATTTCCTCAGAACTCCATTTTAATACAGATGGACTCTTATCCAGATAAACCATGAATCTTCGCTCCAAAAGAGAACGATAAATAATGTTTATAGGATTACCATTGTACTTATTTGGATTCTTCGGTGAAAACTTTCCTTTATAAGACATAAATAACTATTAGTATATATTACAATAGTAGGACACCATGTATGGGAAATTTATTTAAGAAATCAAAATCAGCTGTTAAGAGTTATGTAGGTTCAGTCAAAGGTGACGCGAACGCTATAGGCACAGGACTAAAAGATAAGTTTGGAAGTGGAAAAAGTATTTCTAATACTTTTGATCAAAGAATAAGTGACGGGTTAGATGATTTATTAACAGGTGTTACAGGTATTAGAACCTCGAAGATCCCTGAAGTCTCAGCTGAAAGAATATCAGCATTAGAGAAAAACAGAGAAGCGAGAGCTCAAAAACTTAATACTGCTGGTAGAGAGCGCGCCCATAAAGCAGAGGGAGATCCTCCTAAAGCTTTTATGATGAAATATCCAACTGTTTTTCCAGATGAGAATAGTAAAGGTGGAAACCTACAGAACTATATTCATTTCAGAAGTCTAGAAAGAAGGAATGCGGGACCTAATGAAGAAGTATTTGATATATTTCTTTATGTACCAGAAGCTTCAGAGGATTCTGTTCAAGTAGCATATAAAGAAGAATCGAAAGGCCTTCTTGAAAGTATCATAGCTAAATTCATGGGGGCAGGCCAGGGTGGTAGTGATCAAGGTATTGGTGATCAGATGAAACAGGGAATGAAAGATACTTTAGGTGGTAGTATAGGAAAGGCCGCCACAGGTAAAGTAGCTAATCCCATGAAGTTTCAATTATTTGAGGGTGTTGGTAATAGAACCTTCTCATACGATTTTATGTTATATCCTGAAAATGCTGGAGACTCTAAAACGATTCGATCTATCTGTTATGCATTTAAGAAATGTGCATTACCAGGAACAGTTCCAGGTTCAGCTGGTAGAGTTTATACTTTTCCAAATGAATGGGCTATTAGATACCATGGACCTATGAAGGACTGGATAGACTATCCTATGATTAGTGTGTTGTCAGATGTTAAAGTAGATTATGGAGCACAAAAAAATAATAGAATGATGGACGGAGCACCAGCGGCTGTAGGTTTATCCTTAAGCTTCTCAGAAGTCATGACTCTTGATAGAGATAAATATGACAGTAGAGTAGCTTCACAAACAAATGTCGGTTCTAACGCGAGAGAACAATCCCAAGAAGGTGGTACAGTACCAGAGATTCTAGGATACGCAAAAACTGAAACGAATAAGGACGCATAACAATGGCTAAAGGATTTTTTAAACATATACCAGATATCGTTTACGATTTTAAGAGTGATGGTACATATTATCGAGCTAAAGATTTATTTCGTAAAGTATCAGCTTGGAGTTATCTTCAAGAAGGTGTTTCTGGATATAATTATTTTCGTATAACAGAAGGAGAAAGACCTGATGTTGTCGCGACTAAACTCTATGGTGATTCAACTCTATATTGGACATTCTTTTTAGTTAATGAAAATTTACAAGATTTTAATGATTGGCCAAAATCAAATCAACTACTCGAAAAATATATTGATCGAAAATATTCAGGTAAATGTTTAGTGGCGAGTTCAAGTACAGATATAGTTTCATCAACTTCAAAGTTTAAACTAGGTGAAAAAGTTTCACAATCATCATCAGCTGCTTATGGGTTTGTAACTCATATTAATCCAACACATAATAGAATAACATTAAATAGTATTAATGGAACATTTACGACAGGTACGGTATTAGGAGCTGAGTCTGGAAAGAGTTTTACTGTGTCGGCTGTTAAGAATGAAAGAGACGCTGTTAATCATTATACAGATTCTAATGAATTAAGAACTACGGTGTCAACTGGTAATTCAGTTGTTACAAACGAAACTTATGAAAGAACACTCAATGAAGAAAAATTTATGATAAGATATATTGAACCAAAATATATAGGTAGAATTGTAAAAGAATTTATTGATATAGTACGAGCGTAAATTATGGCCGATTCTTCAAATCCTAAGAGTTACAGTTTAGATATTTTAACCATTGTCAACAATGAAGGTGATAGTGCTGATGTAAAAAGTTTGATGGTAGAATGTAATATTTACGAATCTATCAGTAGAAGTTATTTATTAGGTGAAATTGTTTTAGGTGATTCAGTAAACTTCTTAGAAAACTATAAATTGTTTGGTCAAGAATCTATTAGAATAAAATTTAGTCAACCTTCAGGAAATCAAGACGAAACTCACCCTGACGATGGTATTGATCAACTATTTAGAATATATAAAGTAGAAGCCGTCACTAGAATTGACGCTTCAACTCAAGCCTATAAACTTCTTTTCTGTTCTCCAGAGATGTTGACTTCAAGAAGAAAAAGAATAAGTCAAGCTTTCCGTGGTTCAATGACAGACATAGCAGCCAAGATAGCCAAAGACCATTTAAACATTAGTAGTTCAGAGACAGGTAAACTTATACCTCATTTTGAAGTTAGAGAAGCGTCTCAAGGTGATAATTATCAAGTTGTTATTCCAAATTGGACAGTAGGTTATACAATGAATTGGTTATGTAAGAATGCTCAAGGTATAGATTCTACTAGTGGATTACAAGATTCATTCTTCTTCTATCAAACAGCTAATGGTGGATACAGGATTCAAGCGTTGTCAACAATGATGGACAGAGAATATGCTGGTGGTAGACCCTTTGTATATATTGAGGCCGGAGCCAATGACGGTAAAGATCAACCAGCAGATAAGACAGGTTCTGACGCTTCTGAAGTTGGAATGAGTAGAAGGATATTAGCATACAAGATTGACACACAAACAGATGTAATGAAAGGTGTTGTTGAAGGACTCTTTGCATCTAGACAAACAACAGTTAACAATACATATAAATTTTTTGTTGACAAAACATATAACTTCTTAGAAAAACATTTTAGTGGTGGGACTTCAGTATCTTGTCACCCATTTGTTCGGACATCACCTGAAATGACACATATAGGTGGTGAGTCTCATGACGGTGAAGATCCAGCGATTGAAGGAGTAACAGAGGATAAACCGATCGGTTCATATTCAGACGCGTATCATATCTTAACTAGTGACTCGTCTTTTAAGTTTGATGATATTAATGATATCCATCATGCTGATCACATGACACATTTAGGTTCTAGTCAATTTAGAACAGCCGCAAAACAATTATTAGAATATTATTCAATCAATGTCGTGTTATCTGCTAGAACAGATATCTCAGTTGGACAATTAATTAATTTAGACCTTCCTGCAGTAAGACCAGGAGAAGAACATCAAGAACCTGTATTTTTTAGTGGCAATCATCTAATTACAGAGATCATGTGGAACTTAACTCCAAAAGAATGTAATCTTAATATAAGATGCATGAAAGATTCTGTTAACGCAGATATTGAAACGACAAAGATAGAATACGGAGATACAGAAAAGTAATGACTCAATATCAAGGTAAAACAGGTTTCACTTGGTTCACAGGTATAATCGAAGATAGAAATGATCCATTATTTTTAAATAGAGTTAGGGTCAGAATTTACGGTGCACATTCACACGATAAACAACTGATCGCTACACCTGATCTCCCATGGGCAGAAGTCATGATGCCGACAACATCACCATCTTTATCAGGACTTGGTACAACAACACATGGTCTTGTAGAAGGTTCTACTGTCATGGGGTTTTATCGAGATAACTTAAACATGCAAGATCCTGTAGTCATAGGATCATTCATTGGTATACCACAAGAATACTATAGAATAGATGAGAGTGTTGATGATGAGGGTACAAGAAATTTTCAACAGATAGTAAGATCAACAGAAGACGGATTCAATGATCCTCGAGTAGATACAAAAGATTCTTTTAAAGGTACACCTGATGGAGAATCACCTAAACATATTAATAGAAATTACGGATTAGATTTAGCGTTAGATAAATCTCCTAGACGAGATGGAGAGACTACAGGAGAAATATATCCTAGAAACTCATATATAAAAACTTCTGATGTTAATCTATTAGCTAGAGGTGATATATCATATCCTAGAATTGTCATTGAATCTGAAATGGGTCAAGGTCTTCAAGGTCTCGGAGAAGACTTAGGCCTAGTAGAAAAAATTCAAGAACCTAAAGAACTTTTGATGGGAGAAGGTGGTGCTGAAGAAGGTACAAGATCGGAGACAGGTAAAACAAACGGTATGAATAATATTGTTGGTCCAAGAGATGACACAACATATATAAATCCCACATATCCATTCAATCATGTACATGAAACAGAATCAGGTCATATAATTGAATTAGACGATACTCCAGACTTTGAAAGAATACATCTTTATCATAGATCAGGTACAAGAATTGAAATCGCCAATAAAGGAGATTATGTAGAAAAAGTTGTTAGAGACAAATACTCCGTAGTTGTTGGAAATGATTTTGTAACTATCACGGGAGATGTAGTTGTTAACATTGAGGGTAACGCTTATATGAATGTTACAGGAAATACAGAAACAACAGTCGGTGGAGATAGTAAAAGTGTAGTTGCAGGAAATTGTGAAAGTACAATCGGTGGTAATTTTGATGGTACTATTGTAGGTACTTCTGATCTTCTATCTCAAGGTAAGATAACAATTACAGGTAACAATCAAACAGAGATAATATCTGATACAACAATCACAGGTAAACTTCATGTAACAGAAGATGTCACAGCCGCCAAAAATATAGAGGCTCAAGGTGAGATTACAGATAGGGGCGCTACATTAGCTACTCACAAACACAAATATACAGGTCTAGCTGAAGGTGATGAAGGTGAAACAGAAGGTCCAGTTGAAAGTTTAGTAGAACGATTCTTAGACTGGTTAAATCCATTTGATTAAAAGACATAAATAGTAGTATGGCACAATTTAATAGTAAAAATAAATCAAGTAGAGTATCTCGAAGGTGGTTTACTGATATCGATATCAATATGACATTACATCCTCAAACGGGAGATACTATAGTCAAATCAGATATTCTAGCTATCAAGAGATCAGTAAGAAATTTAATATCTACAAACCTATATGAAAGACCGTTCAAACCAAGTTTGGGACTAAATCTTAGAGGTATGTTGTTTGAATTAACAACACAAGATAATATTGTGTTGAAAGATAACATTAGAGCTCTAATCAGTAGTTTTGAACCAAGAGCCAAAATAACAGAGATACTAGTATCAGATGTTGGTAACGATCTTAATGTAACAATGATGTTCACTATTCATAATGATCCGAGTCCACAAGAATTAGATTTAGTATTACAGAGAGTAAGATAAGATGACAACAGAGAAACCAATATCGTTAAATGATAAAAGTCAATTAACCATAGACGTTAAAAGTTTGATAGGTGTGATTACTATGATCTTAGCTTTAGCGGCTATATACTTTACACTAACAGGTCAAATAGCACAATTACAATTAGACACAATCCGAATGCAGGATACTGTAGAAGTAAATGAAGAATTTAGAATCAAATGGCCAAGAGGTGAACTAGGGGCTTTACCTGATGACGCTGTTCAAGATTTAAACATAGAATATTTACAAAAAGAATTAGCTAAAATACAAGAAGAATTTGATGATCATATTGATAATCATCTCCCCCAGAATTAGGAAATAACAATGGCAACAATAAAAAGTTCAAATATTAACATAACAGACTTAGACTTCGAAGATGTGTCAACTAGTCTTAAAGAATATCTTAAAGGACAAGATACGTTAAAAGATTATAATTTCGAAGGATCTAATCTATCTATACTAACAGACCTCTTAGCCTACGCTGCTCATACATCAGCCTTTAATGCTAACATGGTAGCATCAGAGATGTTCTTAGACACAGCACAGATTAGAAAGAATGTTGTATCAAGAGCTAAAGAATTAGGGTACACACCTTCTTCACGAACAGCAGCTAAAGCTACTTTTGATTTAACAGTAACTAGTCCAACAATTGGTGGGGTTACACCTTCTAACTTAACCATAGGTAGAGGTCATGAATTCACAACAGTATATGACGGAACATCATATACATTTATATCATTAGATAATAAAACAATCACACCTACAGAGAGAGCCTTTAAGTTTATTGAGTTAGATGTATATCAAGGTAGATTGACTACTGATATCTATATGTTTGATGGTCAAGTATCTAACCAAAGATTTCCAATGTTAAATAGTAATATAGATACTTCAACTATTTCTATTAATATAACATCTAATAATGTTGTAACAGCTTGGACTCGAGCTGGAGATTTAACTGGTATCACATCTTCTTCAAATGTATGGTATCTCCAGGAAAATGACGAAGGATTGTTTGAAGTATATTTCGGAGATGGTGTTATCGGAGCGGGCCCTAAAGACGGAGATCGTGTTACTATATCGTATCTTGTGACTGATACTGATCACGCGAACGGAGCTTCTGTCTTCTCCATGGCTACATCAATTAATGGTAATTCAAGTGTAACATTCACAAATACAATCAGTGCTTCAGGTGGTAAAGATATCGAGACTACAGATCAAATTAAATTCTCAGCTTCTAAATTCTATACTTCTCAAAACAGGTTAGTGACAGTAGCAGACTATAAAGCCAAACTACAAGACTTGTATCCTGGTGCAGATTCGATAGCTGTTTGGGGTGGCGAAGACGCTAGTCCAATTCAGTATGGTAAAGTGTTTGTATCAATCAAACCTTCTCAATATTCAAACAACTTAACAACAGCGGAGAAGTCATCATTAAAAACTTCATTAAGTGATCTTAGTGTTCTAACAGTTAGACCAGAGGTTATAGACTCAGAAATATTACAAATATTAATATCTACAAGTTTCAAATATGATCCTACAAAAACTTCTCAGACTAACTCAGCTTTAGAGACATTAGTCAAGGCAGCAATATTATCTTACGATAAAAATAATCTAGCTGGGTTTGATACACTATTCAGACATTCACAATTAACATCTAGTATAGATAATTCTGAACAATCATTACTATCTAATATAACAACTATTAAGTTGAGAAAAAATCATTCAGCTGTAGTTGATGGTACAAAGTCAACAATTAAATTAGACTTCGGAAACAAACTATATAATCCACACACAGATCATAATAAAGTTGGTGGTGGTGTTGTAACCTCTACAGGCTTCTTTGTATCTGGAGATACGAAAAATTATTTCTTTGATGATGACGGATCAGGTAATATAAGAAAATATTATGCAGACGAGGCTACAAGAGTGTACGCAGACAATACAGCTGGTACAGTAGACTATGGTACAGGTGTAATAAGTATTAATACATTGACATATAGTTCAACATCAAATACTGATGATTCAATAGATTTCACAATAATTCCAAACTCAAATGATGTCATTTCAGTTAGGAACCAATTGTTGGATATCACTGCTTCTGAGATTTCTGTTACGGGCGTAGCAGATACAGTAGCTAGTGGTGAAACGAGTGCTGGAGTGGGTTATACTACCTCCTCAAGTTACTCTTAAATAATGGTCCATGTATATGCATGGAGTAGAATTCCCTCATGTTGAGGGTTAAAATAATGCTAATAAGAGGAAACTAAAATGGCAGATAAAAAAATAACCGCGCTTACGGATTTAAGCACAGGAATAGCATCAGCAGATTTGTTGCATGTTATTGATGATCCAGCTGGAACTCCAGTAAATAAAAAGGTCTCAGTTGAGAATGTAACAAAATACCTTCCCAACTTCCTAGCATTTGCACAAGCAGAACAAGCCTTAACAGGTGCTGGTGCTGCAGATGTAACCAGTATGGTAACAGCTTTTACAACTGATACTGATAACTCTGGTAACAACGCAGTAACATTAGCTAATGGTATTGCAGGACAACTAAAAGTTCTTTACACAAAAGTAGAAGCTTCAAGTGGTCAAACAACTGTTGTAACTCCAGCTACATTAGCTGGTTACGCAACTATTACTTTTGATGCAGTAGGTGACAGTGCTCTCCTTTATTATTCAACACTTGGTTGGGTAATGATTGGTGGAAGTGCTACAATAGCTACGTAATCTATTATGCCGATATTTCACGATAGAATAGCTGATCAAGTCGAAGAACTTCTTCCTGAATTTTTTCAGGAAGAAGGACCTCGGTTTGTCTCTTTCATAAAATCTTATTTTGAGTTTTTAGAGAAAGGTCAGTTAATCTATAAAGATGCGGCGGACATTGATTACATTGGTTTAGAAGACGGGACAATTGCTGGAGAAGAATTTAATTCAGCTGGTGAGAGAGGTAATCTCTTACAAGAGTCTGGCACATATGCTCCGTCTTCTTTAACCTCTGCTAAATTTAATTATGAAATAGACATTGATTCTGGTGGTATACAAAAGACATCTTTTGAAAAAGATGAATTCGTAGTAGGTTCTACTACAGGTGCTATAGGAAGAATTGATGTTATAGGTACAAGTTCAAACCTTTATATTGAACAATTTTCAGAAGCTCAATTTGACATAGATGAAACTATAGTCGGTAAGACTTCTGCTATGGAAGCTAAAGTAGCTTCTTTCAAAGCTAGTCCTTTACACGCAGCCAACAATCTGTTATCATACGCTGATGTCGATAAAACTTCTGGAGACTTCTTAGAATACTTCAGACGAGACTTCATGCCATTCATTGACAGAGATGTATTGGCTAATAAAAGATTACTACAAAAACACATACACGAATTGTATCTATCAAAAGGTACAAAAGAATCATACGAATTTTTATTTAGAATACTATACGGATTAGAGGCCGAAATATCCGACCCAAGTTTAAATGTAATTAGACCTTCAGTTTCAGAATTCTCAGAACCAACGGTGATGAGACTCTATGCTGAGAAAGACGCGACAGTATATAAGAGAGGTTTAATACAAAAATTTGTAGGTAATAAAATTATTGCCAAAGCATACATCAACGATTCGTCAGGAATGTCCGGAACAAATGATGGTGGGAACGCATACGAATTAGAATTAGTTATACCATATGTCGGAACATTTAATGTTGGTGATGATGTTGTACTATCAGACAGAGATGGATTTAGAGTAGACCTTGACGCGACTGTTCGAGGTGTAATGACAGACATTGATCCAACTGAATCAAGTATTTATGTTGGTATAGAAGACGGACAGGCTGGTGACTTAGAAGACATTATAAGATTAGAATCAGCTGACTCAATTTATATTGTAGATCATAATGGTGACAACATCTTAATGGAAGATGGAGATGACCTAATATTTGAACATGCGTTGGGTGGTCAATATTATCAAGCTCAAGCTTTTGAATTAGAAACAGGTAGTGGTGTAGGTATATTACTATCAGAAGATTCAGTATATGATATAGATAATAATCTAGTTACAGACTACGCACTGATACACGAAAACACAGATATCTATCCTGATTATCCTGGAGGTCCGGCTACTCGAACAATGGGTGGTGGAATGTATACAGAACAAGCATCATTAGGATCATTGTATTCAGAGTCAGAAACATTTAATTATAATTCACCAGCTGGAGGAACAGCTTCTCAATCACTTAATGTTATTGGGTCGATTGGTCGTGGTGGTATAACAGATATTATTATAGATGACGCTGGTACAAGTTATACAGAGAATGATGAGATGGTATTCATCAATACAGGCACAGGTGGTCAAAACGGTGAAGCTCGAGTATCAGTATCAGACGGATTAATAGAATTAGAAAATGAAACAACTCCTGGTGTATTTACATATACAGGTGACGGATCAAATAAAGTATTTCAAGGTAGAGGTAACGATAGTCCATTAACATTAGGTTTCGATCCAAGAAAAGTAGAAGTATATGTAGCCGGAACAGAATTAACAAGAGAGACAGAATTCACAACTGATCAAGCCGGAACTAAAGTTACAATTACAACAGCACCGGCTAACAATGCCTTGGTAGAAATACATCAAGCATTCAGAGGACTTCTATTAGAAAGTCCACTCAGACCAGAACAATCGAACGGAGCTATTCCTGATTACTACATTTCAAATGAAGCTTCAGGTGCTATAAGAAAGATTCAAATAACAAGTCCGGGAATGCATTATCAATCATTACCGAAAGTATTCATGGGTGGTTATGTTTACTATGACGTTATGTCTACTGGTACTACCTTTACGACAGGTGAAGTATTAACTTCAACAAATAGTAAAACATTTATAGTAGCTAATCACGATACTGAAAAGAAAAGAATTTTAGTTTATAAGAGATCAACAGATGCATCAGGAGTTCCAACAGGCACAGTAACGGGTGGTACTTCCGATTCCGTATGTACAATACAATCTCATACAGTTACAGCTGGTAGTGGGGCTAAGCTATGGGCATATGGTGATGAGATCGGTTCAATCAAAAAATTAAAGATGCAAGTAACTGGTCATGACTTTGTTCAAGGTGGTATTGGTAATTATAAACAGAACGCGATTATCAAAGATATGTCAGCTACCGTAATAGTTAATACGACAATCACAGCTAATCTCACAGGTGCCACAGCAACTATATCTACCTTTAATGGTGATCTAAACTTTCTTGTATTAAAAGATGTCAAAGGTATATTCAATGACGGAGATTATTGTACAACTAGTGACAATAAGAACTTCGTAATTGGCAAAATAAACCCAGCCACAGCTAG
>Ga0209709_10003095_pt1 | contig 14008 bp, 6 predicted proteins | sample ArcticOcean_MG_C_2_FD_187435 | JGI IMG/M metagenome (GOLD analysis project Ga0209709, IMG submission 187435) | Marine microbial communities from western Arctic Ocean - ArcticOcean_MG_CB4_136 (SPAdes) (version 2) | ecosystem: Environmental > Aquatic > Marine > Oceanic | place: Arctic Ocean... | reverse complement strand
AACACAAAAACGTGTTGTGTAAGATGTAGTCTATAATGCCCGCGAGTGACACAGGTCGGTCGTTGCGTTGGTTGTATGTGTCTCCGCAGAAATACGCCGGAGTGTCCGGGGTCAAACAGCATCCGTTGATTGTGGGTGCTGGTGTTTCCCCGCCCGCGAATACATCGCCGAGTCCATCCATCGTGGATGCGAACGAGTCGTACGTCGTCCCAAACCAGCTCGTGTCTTGGCACTCCTGCCCCATTCGTATGGGTATGTCTGCCGCCGCTGTGGGGATCATTGCCGCGCGGCGGCGCGGTGGCTTGCCACCGTCTTCTTGGACTGGCTGTACGATGTGCATGTGCAACAAATGACCGAGGTCTCGGGGGGGGGGGGCCGATGTGTTTATCGGGTGGACCGTCTCTTGTTGCAGTTCCTTCCTGACGTGTTTGCGTTGTAACTCTATTGCGCGGTGGTGGTCGGCGGAGTGGTGTCTGTAGAAGTAGACGTGTTTCTCGAACACGGCTTTCAAATCGTTGAACGTCAAGTCGACCTCGACCACGCCATTTTCGCGCTGTAATACCACCGTCGCTGCGACGCCCAACCCGTTCTCGGCCGCCAAACTTGTGACGGCTTTCATATCCGCCGGCGTGGCGACGCTGGCGCGTCTTCTCGTCGCACCTTCTCCGTGTGCATGCATATCCGCGGCGCGAGCGTGTTCTGCTTTGTATCTCAATGCAGAATGCAGCGAACGGTTCCGCGCCAGTGGCTTTGAAAGCGTTGTACGCAGCGCGGCGTTGACTTTTTTGATGCCAGCAATCCCTATTTTTGTCGCCTTGTGTTCTCTGGTCGTGAAGTGCGCCCCGGTGTTGTGCATCCGCGTTGAATTCTTCAGCGGCAATGCGCGGTTGCCCAGCTGGTGCGTGCTGTTGGTGTTGTTACCGGTCAACGCATTGTAAATCGAGAAGTTGTGAAGGACACCGCCGTAAGGCTCCTCAAGCGCGCGGCGTCGTCTTAGATCGGCGCCCCACGGCGACGTGCCGCGATTCGCCAACACCTCCTCCATGTGGCGGTTCCAGCGATCGCTGCCCTCCCACGCCTCCTCCAGGCGGCGGTTGGCGGGTGGCTCGCGGATGTTTTGCCAGTCTCTCCTCTGCCACATTTCCGGCATCGAAGCGAATGCGTTGCTGGGCTTCGTGCCGAAGAGTCCAGACCCGTCCTCGAGGGCGGTGTACGCCTGCCACGCGGCCGCCCACCAGCTGGTCTCTCTGGCGGCGCGATTTCTCTCATCCAATCGCTTCTGACACGTATTTGGGCATGCCGCCCACACCATATTACGCGACAGGTGATGAAAAATCCCGTCTGTCCGACCCTCAACCCCCCGCGCCCACATCTTGTCCATTGACTCCCAATTCTCCCGCAGCCCCGCATGGGTACCTCCCACCTTCGGATTCGAATAAAACCAGCTAAAATAGATATCATCCTCGCCGAACGTATCGGTGAACCCATTACCGTCCGACTCTGCTGTAAGCTCGTTCCTTCTGGGAAACTTTCCGGTTGGTCTCTCATCCCCACGGAGCTCCACTGCGTTCGTGTTTTTGTTAAAGGGGCCGCAATAAGACGCAAGTCTCCAACAGTCGCCGAGGCGAGCGACCTCGCCCGCCCAACGCACGCCAAGCGAATCGTGCCCCACACCGCACTGCACTTTGTCTTTCGGCTCCTCGCCGGTTCCGGTGCTGTACGGATAGTCCCCGACACAGATGTTGCCATCTGCTACTTGATCGGGTGTAAGAGCGTTGTAGCGTGCTTTTCGGTCGACGAGAGGTACGTCTTTTTTCAGTTCGTTCCAGAGTGACGGTTGGTGTGTTTCGTGGAGGTCAACTCCCCACCACGTTCCGTTGTCGTCGTCGACATCTGGCATTTCCCCAACCTGCCACTTTCGAGGCCACAATGCCATCGCTCGGTGCATGTCGAGCCTACTTTTTTTGACGATGCTTCGACAAGTCCCGCACGTGATCTTACATCTCTGCCGTGCCTGGTAATACTCCCAGAGGGGGCTTGCTGGACCGACTGGGGTACGCATGTGCGGATGGTTCGCCCACTGGTTATCGCCGGTGAGGGGGTCCCACAGAAGGAGGACGTTGTCGGGGTCGCACATCGACCGGCCTTTATCCCGAGCTCTGGCCAAGACATTCCCGGCCTCTCCGTCTTTGGCAGGAAATAGGTTTTCCGCGAGTTTGTCGTTCAGCTCCCAGCACGAAATAACGCCCCCGTTGTCGGTTGAGTTCGCGCCAACCTTGTATGGTCGATTTGACAGCGTCGCCTCGGGCGCGTCTTCGCACGTACACCCCCCCCCGTCGTCGCACTCCGCAATGCACTTGGTCGCCACCGACTCGCCAACAGCTTCGGTAAACGTGCCAAGTGGGGTGAGGTCATATATGCCGTGCGTCGGCGTTTCTTCCACGGTGAAGCCGCCGTCTCTTTTGTCTGGGAATGTTGGGTGCGTTGTGCAATCCACATCCGGCCCTACACCGTCATCAGTGGCTTGACGCTCATCACACTCCATTTTGGCAGCTTCGTATTGCCGTGCTGCCTGTATGATTGAGCCCTCGCAAAACCCATGCACCATTAGCCACGCACATGTCGCGTTGTTGGATTGCATATCAAATAACCTGTGTTCGTATGTTTTCTTTACCGCCTCGTCCGGAGCGTTGAATATGTTGTTCTGCGTGCTATAATGATGCCTGTTTTCGAGAAAGTGCAGCGTCCGAAAATCATCTGGGATGTCTTCCGTGTCCGGTGGGAACACAACAGCCTGTGGGTGAACCGTCTTGCACACGGCGCACCGCGATTGGACCAAGCCGCACGTCAGCGCGTCCGCCGCCGCCTGCATCGCCGCCTCGGCGATGCCACCGATCGTGCAGGTGACTCCAAGCCCCTCGTCGTCGCCAATGTTAATCATCCCAAATGACAGCGCTTCTATCGCACACATGACACCCTTGATCGCCGCCATAATAACGTCGATGATGCCTTGTATGACATCAAGCATTGTGTCGTTAAAAACCACAGACACCACCTCGATCACGGCACCCATATCGGCGAGAAAGCTCTCGCTTGAAATCCAACCCTCGAGGACGTGCAGGAGTACGAAGAGGCCATCGGCGATTCCACCAAAAAAAGCCATTACCACCGCGATGACTTTTGCTACGAAATCTGCCATTCCCTGGAAAAAGGAGGACACAAAAGACGCACTTCCCCACATAACTTCCGCAACTTCCGCCTCGATTTCCTGCTGTGCCTTGTCCACGTGCTCGCCGTATATATCCATGATGATGTCGAGCGCCCTTCGAGGTCGCACGACGCGCAGCGATCGTATTGGGTCGTAGTTGTGGCGGAAAACGTTTGTTGTGTTGCTCTTGTTGCTGGTGTAATGCTCGCTGGTGTAGTGCTCGTGTAGCGAGTCTCCAACGAAGGAGTGCCCCGGGACCCAGTTTTCGTGTCCCCAAAACACATCCCAAAATAGGTCGGAGTGTTCGTGTTTGCGGTACAATATTGAATGGAAGTGTTCTCTGGTGTATATGTACACCGCTTGTGCGAGGTCGTAATCGCTGCGGTCCCGCGCGCCAGTCGTGTGCAGCCGCCGGCCCGGCTCGTTCTGGCGGTCAAGCAGCACACACATCGTTGCGCAGCAGGTGTATTGCCCGTCGCTGCCGTCGATCGCCCATGCCGGGCAGGGACTGCTGGTAGAGGGGTCGCGGAGCGCATACACTTGTAGACATGCTTCTTCAGACAGTTGCGGGCTACATCCAGTGATTGCGCCGGTATCGGTGTCCGGGCGTGTTATTGCGATGCCCCCCAGGCCGATTGCAGCGATGTCGTCCATGTCGGATGTTGGGAACATACACTCCATAGTGACGCCGTTGAGCAAGTTTTGCAGCGCGGATCCTGCCGACTCGTCGCCACACCCAGCCCCCGCCTGTGGCATTGAAGGCGGCGACACAGTATTACCAAGCAGGTTGAACACAAGGTTGACGATGCACATTCGACCAAAAAACAGTAGTCGTCGAAACACGAACCACGCCCAATTCCACGCAGGTTGCGCGACCTCGAATGCGCGTACGATTGCATTCCAGACGATCACCACCACGCGGACACAGTTTGACACGTAGGCGGCAGAGTCAGCGACCTCGTTTGCGTGTTTTCCGGCGTAAAGCATTGTGTCGATTCCAAGTGCGAGAGCCAGAACCCCAAGAGTCACGCAAATTTCTACGAGTATCTGAAATCGCGACCCTCCGATGCGAAAAGGACGCCCGATCGTGCCTGCTGCGAGAAAGCCCTCCCTGTCCGCCCTCGCGGCGATCATCTGTTTGCGCGCTTTTTCCGCTTTTTTCTTCGCTTTGCCCAACCGTCGTCTCAAGGTCTTGCCCAAGGCGTCCGGCGAATCACTCGGCAGGTCGCGCCCGTCTTTGGCGGAATCGGGATTAGTGAAGAAGCACGAAACCATGAATATCGCGAAGTCCGCTGCAATGGAGCCACCAACTGTACACACTACTGCAGCAGTCAAAAGCCATGCTTCCGCAAAACCAACAGTTGCAAGGTAGCCACCATACGCCGCGCCGATCGCGGCGACCTTGACGATGACAACAAGCTTTGTATTAATACCACCACCCATTCCCATCTTTACACGCGCGTGACCGTAATGAATAGTGCGCGCGCCCCCCCCCTTTGAAGAAATCAGACGCTAACACGGCGAATTACATCCAGCGGAGGGGGTTAAAATAAAGCGTGGCTCGCCACGAGTACACACAAAAGTAATTCGACGCCGCGGCCGTCCCCGCCGCCCCCCCCCCCCGCGTCCATTGCGGCATCTCGCACGGCGCGTAACATGCTCGCGCCGACGGCCGCGCAGTACGCCGCCTCGCACAACACCGCAAGTCTAGCACCCCGAGTGCGTGGGACGTGGCTACAGCGGGCGCGCTGCAACAAAATGTCGAAGTACATCAATACGCTAAAGAAGTACCATAAAACCGCAAAGGCGGGGCCAAACAGCTCGAAGAACTGTGCCAGACATGCCCCCAACACAATAATTTGGGAAACACGGGCGGCGGACGTGTGGCGCATTACCGGCCAAACAGATGCTATAAGAAGAAGTGCTGCCCATAAGGCAGAGGGGGCTTGCCTAGGGGGTGCTGCGAACACCGCACACACCTCCCCAGACAGCAGGGCAAGCGGCGTCGCGCCGCCCTCGCCAGTCGGTTGTGGCGTGCCGCACAGCAAGGGCGTGCCCCACGAAAGAAGCACGCAGCCGCACATACACGCTGCGCTCGCAGAGGCAGCGACGTCCGTGTTGTCGACCGCGGTGTAGCGTGTCGCGCGCCTGGCGTCGGAAGCGCTGCCTGCGCGCGTGCCTCTGTTCTCGCTGGTAGTGTCATCGCCGTCGTCGTCGTCGTCGTCGTCGTCGTCCGCGTTGAAAGTCGTTGCTGTCGAGATATCAGGCCGGGCGCTGTATTTCTGTCTCCGCATCGCTGCATTACGGTGGAACCTTGCAGGGAGCAGAAAGTGGCGACGAAACCAATTGATTGTAATAACTATCGCGATGAAGAACAACACAAACCTAACTGACGTGGGGGCAGGTCTTGCAATATAATGTGTGTTTGTGGGCGAAGCAAGATCAGATGCAACGTCGTACGCCGCGAGCGCGTTGGAGTGTGGAGGGCGTTGCCAAGTCGCGGCCCGCGCGACATCGGCGCCGTGGCTGGGCAGCGTGTCTCCCAGCCACACGCGCGCGCCGTCTGCAAGCAAATACCGGAATGAAGAGCGGGGCGTGGAGCTTGCATCCAAACACAGCAGCGCGTCGGCCCCTGTGGTGTACACACCTTCGTATTCTTTGTCATCCACCACAGCAAACTCCCACATTGGTAGGTCGGCGCCGCGCGGGGGGGGGAAACAAATAGCACCCGCGTCGTCTCTTTCGCACCCCTGCGCGGCTTCTCGCATGCGGGGCGTGATTGCGTTGCTGAACAATGAGTGACCGGCGCAGCCCGAAAATACTATTTCGACGACCAATCTATTTTCTCTCATCCATAAGTGGAAATACGGGCGATCGCCGGCGTTCTCGGTTGGTGCGCGCGGCAAATACAACGCACATGGCAAATTTTGCACTTCGGTCGCGGCTGTTGCCATTTCCGTTCTACCAGAGTGCGCACTGTCGTTTATTGTCCCGCGACTCGTATGAACACCCCGCCCCACGCTCGCCGGATCAGAGCTTGCGCTTCTTCGCCGCAGCACCCTCCGCCACAAGCTCACCCCCCCGCTCACCCCCAATCTCAACGCCCTCCCCGCGCCGCCGCTTCTTCTTCTTGCCCTCCCCGCGCCGCCGCTTCTTCGTCTTCTTGCCCCCCCCGCGCCGCCGCTTCTTCGTCTTCTTGCCCCCCGCCGCCGCGGCATCGTCGATCGGTCCAGTCACGACTGCCGTCGCCGACGACGCACCACTCGTCGCGCGGTTCGACTGCTTCGCGGGCTTCGCTGGCCCCGCCATAGTCGGAACCAGAACGCGCAGTCTGTCGGCGATGTGAAGACATGCCGTGGTCGCCAGCATCGCCTCCTCCTCGCACTCCCCATCGAACGCGCAGTTCCAGACGCCTTCCGAACCCTCCTCCTTCCCGAGGTAAGAATCGTTGAAGAACTCCGGCGAGGTCTTATCAAGCGGGTATGCGTCCTGGATGGAGATGTATTGGTCGACTCCTGCGAGGCCTGAGAGGTATTTTTCGACTTGGTCCGTCGCATACCCAGGGCCCGTCAGCGCATCCGAGAAGCATTCGAGCTCCATGCTGTCGGCGTTCTCGGCGATGAGCACGAACAGGGTGTACGAGAGTCCCAGAAGAGACATTGCAGCCAGCGTCTGGTTACCCTCGCAGAAACCGATGACCTTCTTCACGAAAGGGACATACGGAGAGTGCGAGCGCCACCGACTCGCATCTGTAGAATGTATATCAGGGATATACGGAGAGTAGCGGAATTGCTTCTCGATCGCCTCTGTAGAATGTAGATCGAAAAGGAAGAAGTACCCGTATAGGTGCTCGAACATTTTGTGCACAGAAAAGCGCTTGTCCTTCTCGCACATCTTGATGAGCTCTTGGACAACGAACGCGCAGACTCTCGCCGACATACGCACGCTGCCAGCCCGGCGCTGGGTCTTGTTGCCCACGTCGAGCACCTGGTTCACCGTGACAAGCTTGGTGTTCATCTTCACCTCTGTGGGAATGAAAAGAGCGGAGCGAGTGTGGAAATGGCGCAAATGTGTTCGAACATATGGCAGTGTTTCAACCAAATGTGTTCGAACACATGGCAGCAACACGTACAACAAGTGTTTCGGCGAAGCTTGCCGTATGGTGAACCACCCGCGCGAGCAACGCTGCATTCGTTGCGGGTGCAAGCGGTAGGCAGAACGTGTATGTTAACCTACATCTGCCAACGCAGCGCAGCCGTACTGGAATCAACCATTTTAATGCGGACGATGTTAAATACTGCGCAAGCGCACAACTTTAAGCCAATGGCGGGGTCGCGACACAATATTCCCGTCGCAGAACCGGCGACGGTTTGCTCAATTGGGGGTCGCGATCACGTTCTTCTTAGTCGTGGTGCCAAAAAGTTGCTCGCGATCCCCAACGGCGAGAGCAATTGGGTGCCGGCAGACAAGGTGGCTCGGCTGCTCACGCAAAAGGCTAGCGGTCGACAACAAGGGCTCCCCGGCATGTTAGCCGATGCACAACTTTCCCCCGAACAGATGGCGGTTTGTAACTTCGACGTGCGTCTTTTTCGCGGGGCGAATTGGGACGACTTTGTGGATAAAAACCGCGACAGCGTCGCTCCCGTTTCACTCTTTTCTCACATGACTGCTAACCGGTTCTACTCGACTGTGTGCACGACCCCTGCGTGCGTGTCACGCATGCGTGTGAAGGGCGCCGACGCCGCAAAGCTCAAGCACTTGTTTTCCATAGAAGTTCTTGCGAAGCATATGCCAGGGTTTATCGTGTACGATTCCAAGCATGCTTCGAGGTTTCACACCTTTGGCTGGGGACATAAAACGTGGAAGGCATTGGGGTGGAAGGATGGGTGGTCTGTGTCCCGCGGGGCGTTATACGGCACGCCCGCGCATTTACATGTGAAGTCATCTGCGCGGCAATCCTGGCAGACTGCATTAACACATTCGCAAATCTGGATCTCTATGGGGGGGTCTAAAAGTGCCATCGACGACAGCGAGAGTGGCGGCGACGCCGGCGCGGCGCGTGAAAACGACGAGTATCGGTACATCTTGGATCCCATCGCCTCCCGCCGACCATCCCCTCTTCGAGCTCGGATGTCGACATCACCCCTGAGCGATGCTGCTGCCGCGGCCGAGGTTGCAGTGGCCGCCGTTCGCGACGCCGACGATGCACTGCGCGGTAGGGCGGAGGACCCCGGCGAAGAGTGTATCGACGCCGATATTTGTGACGTTGACGATGTCGTCGTCGCCGACAAAGAAACACAACTTCGACGTACGAACGTGCTGGCATCGGCGAATATGCTCAGGCACGCCGGGGCAGCGTTCGTGTTCGTTTCGAATGAATGTAAGCAAGCGGTGCTTGCGCACGCTAACGCCGCGCACGTGTCGGGGATTACGTCGCATGGCCAGCTCATTACGAGGCACACCGGGTTTGACGCGCGAAAGCTGTCTGCGGTTGAACGTCTAACTAACAGCTTCGCGTCGTCCGCCCGCGTAAACACTGGAAACGAAGACGAGGGTGTCGTCGGGTACCGGGTTGCAGGGATAAGTGGCGCGTGGGTTTCGTCGTGCGATTCATTCCTCGACTCTTTGGGGCACGCGTCGTGGTCGCAGCTCGACTGCGAGATCCCGTGTGTCTGGGCGGGCAGCGCGCATCCCGGCGCGCCGAACGTCGAGGCTCCGCCAACGTCTCTCCCGGCGGCGACTGCTGTTGGGACCGTGCGATGCAACGCGCCGCTCATCTTGGTCGACGGGGGCGGCAACATCTGTGGCGTAATTTCACACGAAACCGGGCAACCAATGCGCTTTTCCCCCTCGAGTGCAGAGCCACTCGACGCAATCGCCGCCGGCATTGGATCGCCTCTAATTAGATAAAACTAACAGTGTAGAATAAACCCAAACTGCGTTGCCGCCGCCAAAACGGTCTCTATCGCCCCCACGTCCACCGCGCCGAGTTCGTGGTGCTCCCACCCTGCCAACGCGTGCAACACCGCGCCGGCGTGGCAGGCATACACGCGTCCAGCGGGGAGGCAGTACGACACGGACGGCATCCCAAGACACTTCGGTTCGGGTGCTATGGTTGCAGACGGCTGCGTCCCGTATACGAGGTCCGCCCGTTTTTGATGCGAGCCGATAAAGCGGTCGCTCTCGGAGGCCGCGACAACCGGTAACACCACCGTCCCTCTCTGTGCGCGGTTGACTATCGCCCCTCGTCCCATAGTCGAGCGCGGCGAACACAGGACCCAGTGCGTGCAGCGGCGCGGAGGCGTGTGACCTGCGGGGACGTCCCCGTCGCAGTGTGCCGAGGACGCGCGAAACACTTCGCACCCTCGCGCGACCATGTAAGCAGCAATTGCATTCGCAACACAAGATGCCGCGCCGGTGATGAAAATTGCACGGGCTTTGTCCGACACAAGGCGCTTTATCACGCACGCGGCCGTGAGCGTGTTCCCGTGTACAATTGAAGTTGTTGCTGGGTCGCACAGTGCTCGATAGCGCTCGCCTCCCTTGTTCATAAACGCCGCCTTGTTCAGGTTGCCAAGTCCTACCACCCGGCTTTTTTGGGCGACGTGCGTCGCAACAAACCTGTCAACATGCGCCAGAGCCCAACGCTGTGTCGCTGGTATGAAATACGCGGCGGCCGGAAGCGGGACGACGAAAGTATCAGACATCACAACCGCTTCGCGTGCCGGCGGTTTAGACCGGGCCGTGATTCTTGTTGCAAACGCACACGTCGGCCCAAACACGAGCGACCTCCCCCAAAGAAGCAACCACGCGGCGAACACGACTGGAGAGAGAAGCCACTGCGCTAGCGCCGGCGAATGCGGGAGTTGTGGGAATGCCACCGACGCCCACGACGCACGGAGCGGATGGAAAAAATCCATGCCGTGTGCGAGAAAAACTGTGCGGGCTACCACCTCGGACGATGCCACTGCAGGTGCTATAGGTGTTGCGGCAGACGCGGTCCCTCCCAAGTAGTCCCACAGCGGCACAAAAAGACAAAAATTCCCACTGCCGCGGTGGTGGACGTCGTGGAACCCCGCGCTGTAAAACATATATTTATACGGTGCTCGGGCGTGCCACCACCGCGGCACAAGTTCAACGTTGCAGTGTCCAAACATGTTCGCCAGATCAAAGAACAGCAGGTATGCGGCGAATGCAGCATTGTCCGCGACTGCAATGCCAGTTGCGCGCCGAAACACGATGGCGGCGAGCGTGGGGGTCGCGAACAGCGCCGTGTACACGAGGTGTTCCCCAAGTGGGTGGACGCTGCCGGAAATTGCCTGTGGGAGGCTTGACTGGTGGTGAACCCAATGCCATTTTTTCCACAGGAACTTACGATGAAGGGCCCTGTGCAGGACGTAGTATACCGGTTCGACGATGCAAAAATGAATAACGAAAGCAAACGCAACACCTTGCCAGCCAATGAAGTTGGGCATGTCGCGGATTTCCGGCACTACACACGCGACCGCCCAGAATGCGAATACGTGCAAAACAAAACAGTCGTCCCACGCGCTTTCTCTCGCGGTCTGCTTTTCTGATATGCACCTCAAATGGAGAGTGCGGCACTGATATGTATTCGCAAGCCTCTCCGCGGCATTTGCGACGATTCCCAAAACAAGCCTGGTGGGCGCGAGTGCGGCTGCAACGTGCACACTGCGCCACGGAGACGCGGCGGCGACCAAAACAAGCAACATTTTGAAGTGTCCAAGATTCGTCCACGGGAACAGTGCCGGTTGGCTCGCCGTGCCACTTGTTTTTGCAGCAACCGTGTTGTCGTCGCAGACATCCGCGTTGTGCAAATACATGTCAACGTGGCCGCTGCGCTGCAGTTTGAACACCTCGTACAGCTCGGAATGTGTTAGCTTGTGTGTTGTCGCCCACACCTCGTCTCCCTGCTCGCCCCACACCCCATCTGCCGCTGCAATTTGAATCTGGATGTCTGCGGCGTGCTTGCGGGTTTTCAACGCAACAGCACGCAGAAAGTCGTGCATTGCGGGTTGGCATCTCGGGGTGTCACGTGCCGAGTTCATTATCGACGCCCTGCGCGGTGGTCCAGCGGGTGTCCAGAAGACGTCAACGTTATTACGAGCGACTAATTTATGTGCGGTGTTGCCACTCTAGCCACCTCTCTCCATGACAACTGCACGTGTCACAACTCGCGCGTGGGCGATAACTTGTTACATAGAAAGCAGTTCGCGCGCGACAAAGTAGGAAGCAACGCGCGATGCAACGAGTGCACGCATTCCCTACCCGCCTGCCCAGACCTGCAAGGTCTGCGTCCCGCAAGCGAACGGGGCGCGTGCTTGTCGCTGTTTTAGGCGCGGTCAAGCTCGCGTTTTTTGTGGTCGGGTTGTCGTCTGTTGTTTTTGCGCACAATTTGGCGGCAACCGGGGGGGCTGCGCAGGTCGCAAAACCGGGTTCCGTCTCGCTTAGCGGCGAGGGCGAGGGTACTGAAGGCGGTACGGATGGCGCGCGGGGTGGGGCGCAGTGTGATTATATTAGCAATGCACTGATTCGCTCTTCATTCTCGGGGGTGTACACCCGCGACGGCCCTGCTGCAAAGTGCAGTGTTTCGGGGGCGTACACGGCATGCATCGTGTTTGCTGTGTCGGCGCTGTTCGGGTATTGCGTTGTGGCTTGGCGCGGAGGGTTTACTGGTTGCCAGACTTCACACGTGCCAGCGATAGAGTTGCTGGCGAGAATTAGCACGGTATTCGGAGCTGTCTACGCAGGGAGTGTATACTTCTTGCCGTGGCAGCGCGACGGCGCCGGGGCAACATGCCCGGCCGCCTCCGAGGAGTGGGTTGCGTCGGCTGGACAGGCACTCGTGTGCATGTTGGGGCACGCCGTAGCGGCTGAGGCGCAGAGGGCCGTTTTGTAGGGATGCATTACTGCATTACGGCGAAGACATCTGGGCTCTCTGGGCTCTGCCCCACGTTCTATATAGGCCGTTAGCACCGTTGGTCTGTTCCCGCCGCTCCCACATGCTCTCCCACATCGCGACTTTCTCCCCGAACGACGCTTTTTCAAATAGATCTTGGTCGGCTTCGCCTAGTGTTGTTTTCAAATCCTTCTCCATCATGGCTACATTGCCGCGTATCTTCGCCCTATCTTCCTCTGACACACCCAACAGCTTGTTCATCACCTCGATGCTGCTGTTGCCATCTGTTGCCGCATTGTCAGCTCGGTCGCGCCGCTGGCTCTTAATGAAGAGAGCCAGCGGCACATTCAGTATATCTTCGGATGTGTCCGCCACTTCTTCGGGCGTCGGCGTAGCCCCCCCCTGCTGATCGAGGTAGTCGGAGAGTGGGTGCGCCGCGTCCCACTCGCGGTTGCCGTAGCCCGCGATGCCGGTCTCTTTCTCGCGGTGCCGCGATCTCTTCCAATACGCCGCGCTCTGCCGTTTGGCTTCCTTTTCAGCTTTGGCGCGGATGTCCTCGTTCATCCTCGCCGCCGCTCGTTGGTGATCAAATATCTTTGTTTTTGCCGCTGTAAAGATTGCCACTTCGGCGGCTCCACCAGGATTCAGTACTGTGTCCGACTTCCCGACGCACCGCAGTGCGACAAGCATATCATCGTATGCGCGGCGAAATCTGTCCTCCAACTGTAGCTTGCCATTTATGCCTCCTAGCATCTCGCGCTCGTCGGCGGCCTCCTGGAAGAAGTAGCAGTTTTTGTCGGCCTCTTCCCGTGCGATCGCTATAAATCTGCAGTCATTGACATGCCCAATGTGCAGTTTGTCGACAAACTTTTTTACACGAGTGTCTGTTTTTTCTAGCCCGGTTAGGTGCGCCGTCAGCTCGTCGTTGTTAGCGATGGCAAACGCCGCCGCTAGTTGCTTCCATACCGAATTCTCATTGCCGCTCATAGTAACTTGTAACAACTCAGCCTTTATCTCCTTCTCGGTGTCTTTCACCCACTCGCCGCGATCGTTGGGATCTCCAGGTGATTTTGCCTTCCACCCACCGGTCCCGAACCCGCCTTGCGTCGCGAAGGTATGCGCCGCCGCCGCCGCCGCCCCCGCCGCCCCCGCCGCAAACCCCGCAAGTACAACTCCGCCAGGTGCAGACATTTCGCGTTAATATGGGATTCTCTTTTCGTACCCGACAACACCCAGATATCATATAAAGCAATACCAAACAAACGCCAGCCGCAGAGCACAGCGCCTACCCCCGCCCCCTCAAAACCAGCTCACTAGAAGCACAAGTCGGGGTCGACGAGTAGCGGGCTATGCTAGGTGTTCTTTTCACAGCATTGTTGCAGAATACGATTTTCCCCGAACTCACACATGTGCCGCTTCCCCAACAAAAAACATGCCTCGCCAACTTGTTCGCCACACAGTGCTTGCAGTACCCGTCTTTTGTGTTTATGGAGTCGACATTTTCAGCATCTACTTTGGCTTGCGCTGCGGTGCCAGCGGCGTGCTCTGCTCGCGATTTGACTGCGCGTTCGCGGTCTCTCTGTCGGGCTGATTTCGTCCATTCGGGCTGATATCGAGACATGCCGTACTTGAGTACGAGACACACACGCCACCACGTTTATACGCAAACAAAACAATGCGACACTCCAGTCTCGCGCGGGACACGCTTCGCACTGGTCGGGTGGCGCACGACCCTTATAATAAAACACTGCTTACTCCTTAACGAACCCCTGGCCCAGGAACGAACGCGGTCTCCTGTTCACAACGCGTCACACGGAATGTAGCGGGTGTACGATATACGCCGGTCGCGGGTACGTGTCGTCGGCGGTGGCCTTTCTGAA
>Ga0209709_10003094_pt1 | contig 14010 bp, 12 predicted proteins | sample ArcticOcean_MG_C_2_FD_187435 | JGI IMG/M metagenome (GOLD analysis project Ga0209709, IMG submission 187435) | Marine microbial communities from western Arctic Ocean - ArcticOcean_MG_CB4_136 (SPAdes) (version 2) | ecosystem: Environmental > Aquatic > Marine > Oceanic | place: Arctic Ocean... | reverse complement strand
CCTTAAACGATATGGATCAGTTCAAATAAGAAACGTTGCTACAATGGCAGGTAATATAGCGACAGCTTCACCGATAGGAGATTCTTTACCTTTGTTATTGTCACTTGATGCTAGCGTTGTTATAGAAAGTTTTGACAAAAAAAATATTTTACCACTAAACAATTTTTTTATTAGTTATCGCAAAACAAAGCTAAAAAAAGGACAATTTATTAGCTCAATAAGAATTCCAAAATATAAAAAAAATATTTTTAAAGCCTATAAAATATCGAAAAGAATAGATGATGATATTTCATCAGTTTGTGCTTCATTTAATTTAGCAATAGTAAATAAAAAAATTAAGAGTATTAAAATAGCTTATGGTGGGATGGCTCCAATTCCAAAAAGAGCAATTTATTGCGAAAAAATGCTCTTAAATTCCAATTTTTCAGAAAATATAATTTTAAAAGCTCAAAAGAGTTTAGAAAAAGATTTTCAACCTATTGACGATATGAGAGCAAGTAAAAATTATCGAATGGAAATTGCTAAAAATTTATTATTGAAATGTTTTACAGAAATTAAAAAAAATAAATTAATTAGACTTAATTACTAGATGAATAAAACTGTTTTTATTGATGAAAAAAGACCTCATGACAGTGCTATAAAGCATGTTAGTGGACTTGCGGACTATACGGATGATATTAACGAACCAAATGGCACCCTGCATGGAGCAATTGGGTGGAGTAAAGAAGCTCATGCTTTAATTAAAAAAATTGATCTGAGAGAAGTTTGGAAAAGTGAAGGTGTAATTACAGTTATAACAACTAGTGACATTCCAGGAAGAAATGATGTTGGACCGGTTTTTAATGGTGATCCAATATTTCCTTCCAAAAAAGTAGAATTTTATGGGCAACCTTTATTTGCTGTAGCTGCAACATCTACAGATTTAGCAAGAAGAGCAGTCTTAAAAGCTAAAATTATTTATAAAATTTTAAAACCTATAATTACAATAAAAGAAGCTTTAAAGAAAAAAACTTTTGTTTTAAAAGGTAAAACAATACAAAGAGGCAATCCTACAAATGCTATTCTTGGGTCTAAAAATTATTTAAAAGGTAATTTTACAACTGGTAGTCAGGAACATTTCTATTTAGAAGGACAAGTTGCATTTGTAATTCCCAAGGAAGATAAAGATTTATTAGTGTACAGTTCCACACAACATCCTTCAGAGACTCAGCAAATCATTTCCAAAATGCTTAATCAAAAAAGTAATAGTGTAACAGTTTTGGTTAGAAGAATAGGAGGAGGGTTTGGCGGTAAAGAAACAAATTTTTTAACTTCAAGTATTTGTGCATTGCTTGCAAGCAAAACAAATAAACCAGTAAAACTAAGATTAGATAGGGATGATGATATTATAATAACTGGAAAGCGACATGATTTTTATTCAGATTATGAGGTCGGTTTTAATAATGTTGGTATTATAGAGGGTTTAAAAATTAAACTAGCATCAAGGTGCGGAATGTCACCAGATTTATCTGGAGCTATAAACGAAAGAGCCCTACTTCACATAGATAATGCTTACTACCTTTCAAATGTTCAGGTACAAAACTATCTTTGCAAAACTAACACTGTTTCTTCAACTGCATTTAGAGGTTTTGGAGGTAATCAGGGGATGATGGCTATTGAAAATATAATAGATAATATTGCAAGATATTTAGAAAAAGATCCTGCAGAAGTTAGAAAAAATAATTTTTATCAAAAAAATAATAAGAACATCACACATTATGGAATGAAGATAGAAGATAATGTAATTCAAGAAATTTTTAATAAATTAATTAAAAAATCAAATTATAAAAAAAGATATTTGAATGTCAAAAAATTTAATATGAATAACAAATATTTAAAAAAAGGTATTGCTATAACGCCAGTTAAATTTGGTATTTCATTTACTACAATCCACCTTAATCAAGCAGGAGCATTAGTTCATATCTATACAGATGGTAGTATTCATTTAAATCATGGTGGAATTGAAATGGGACAGGGAACTAATACAAAAATAGCACAACTAGTAGCTAATGCGTTTGGTTTGCCTTATGAAAAAATAAAAATTTCTTCAACGAATACATCAAAAGTTCCAAATACATCCGCAAGCGCGGCGTCATCCACAACAGATTTAAATGGTGCTGCAGCACTTAATGCTGTTTCAAAAATTAAAGAAAATTTAGAAAAATTTGTTAAGAAAAAATATAATATTAAAAACATTAAAAATGTAATTTATAAAAAAGGAGTAATTAGATTTAATAAAAAATTATTTAAATTTGATTCTTTAATTAAAGAGGCTTATTTAAATAGAGTCTCCCTATCTTCTTCTGGCTTTTATTCAACACCAAAAATTAATTTTAATAAAAAAACATTTTTAGGAAGACCTTTTTTATATTTTTGTTATGGTGCCTCTGTAACTGAAGTTACAATTGATACACTAACAGGTGAAAATACAATAGATCAAGTTGATATTTTACAGGATGCAGGGAAAGCTATTAACCCCGCATTAGAATTGGGACAAATTGAAGGAGGTTTTGTACAAGGACAAGGTTGGCTAACTATGGAAGAGATAAATTGGAAGCCTAATGGTCAAATCACCACCTTTTCACCTTCTACTTATAAAATACCAGTAGCAAGTGATATTCCTAAAAAATTCAATGTAGAAATATTTAAACAAGGTAAGAATAAAGAAAATGTTGTTAATAAATCTAAAACAACTGGAGAACCTCCTTTAATGTTAGCTATGAGTGTATTCTATGCAATTAAAGATGCAATAGCATCAGTTGGAAAGTATAAAGTAATACCAGTTCTAGATGCTCCTGCGACACCAGAAAAAATTTTAATGAGTTTAAATGAATTAAAAAATAGAATTAACTATAGAAATAAGTGAATAAAGATGAATATAAAAAATAATTTTATGCTGAGAGCTATAGAGCTTTCATTAAATAGTGCTAACAATGGGGGTGGTCCATTTGGATGTGTAATTACAAAAAAAAATAAAATTATTGCAGAAGGTTCTAATAAAGTGACTTTATCAAAAGATCCTACTGCGCATGCTGAGGTAGTTGCAATTAGAGAGGCATGCAAGAAGCTGAATGCATTTGATCTTTCTGGATCTGATTTATATACGAGTTGTGAGCCATGCCCCATGTGCTTGTCTGCAATATATTGGTCGCATATAGATAATATATTTTACGCAAATTCAAGAGATGATGCAAAAAATATTGATTTTGATGACTCTTTTATTTATTCAGAAATTTCTAAAAAAAATGAAGATAGAAAAATACCTATAAAACAAATGTTAAGAAAAGAAGCTTTAATAGCGTTTGAGCTATGGAATAAAAAGACTGATAAGATAAAATATTAAACATGGATTTTTTGCCTTACATACTAAAATGGTTAGAACTAGTTTTAAGATGGGGGCATGTTTTATTTGCAATTCTTTGGGTAGGTAATAGTTTTTTATTTAACTATTTAGACAACAAGCTTAATAAAAATATTTCAAGTAGCTCCATAGCTGGGGAAGGTTACTTAATGCATTCTGGATATTTTTATAAATTAACTAGATTAAAAAAATCTCCACCATTAAATTATCTTAAAAGTTTAGTGATATTTAAATGGCAAAGCTACCTAACATTTATAACGGGAATTCTACTTTTATTTGTAATTTATTATTATAATTCTGGGGTTTTAATGGTTAATAAAAAAGTGTTAGAAATATCTCCAATTAATGCAATTTTAATTTCAATTTTATCTTTATTTTTTTTCTGGTTTATTTATGATTTTTTGTGCAAATCTCCAATTATTAAAAATAATATACTTTTTCTATTTATTTCTTTTTCTTTATTATTACTAATATCTTTTGGATTAACTAAAATATTTAGTCCAAAATTTGCTTTTTTAAGTGTTGGCTTGATATTAGGATCTAATATGTTTGGAAATGTTTTTACAGTAATTATTCCAAATCAAATGAATATAATCAAAGGCAGTTTAAAAAATAAGAAAATTGATGGCAGTTTATCTTTAGCAGCTAAGCAAAGATCAATTCATAATAATTATTCCACTTTTTTAGTTTTATTTATTATGCTTTCAGGACATTATAGTTTTTTAGTTTATCATAAATATAATTGGCTAATCTTATGTGCAATCGCGGTAATATCAGTTACAGCTCGACATTACTTTAATTTAAGGGGTAGAAAAATAATTAACAATTCTATATTAATCATTTCTGTTTTAGCGTTTATATTTTTAACGTTTTTAATTTTTATTTTTAAAGCATAAAAGGACATCAAATTACTATGAGTGATAAATTAATTGTTAGTTGGGAAGATTATAACAATACGGTTGAGAGGTTAGCTGTTCAAATTTATGATAGCGGCTATAAACCAACTTTATTAGTTGGTATAATGCGTGGGGGTGCCCCAATGATTGATGTACTAAGTAGAGTCTTTAAACTGAAATGTGCTTATTTAGCGGTTGAGTCTTATAGTGGCAAAGGTGTTGAAGACGAACAGGGAGAAATAGTTTTCTCTAGAGAAATGAGTTCTATAGCCAAAAATATGGGTGGTAACATTTTGTTATGTGATGACCTTTCAGATACAGGAATCACTTTAAACAAAAGTGTAGATTGGTTAAAAAAATATGAACCTATAAAAGATAAAATTGACAACATTAAAACAGCAACATTATGGAAAAAACAAAAGTCAACTTTTGATCCAGATTATTGTGCAGTAAAATTAGAAAATAATCCTTGGATTGTGCAACCATTTGAAGTGTATGAAGAAATTCAGATTGAAGATATAAAGAAAAAACACCAGAAATAAAAAGGGCGATCCGAAAACCGCCCTAAATAAAATATTTTTACTTACTAAGCTACATAAAAGCTAATCAAACTTAATACTGCTATAACCCAAATAGCTGGGTTAGTACTACCAAATTTTCCAGTGAAAATTTTGATAGCTGCATAAGAAATGAAAGCAAGCGCTATACCATTTGAAATTGAATAAGTAAAAGGCATAGCAATCATTGCAAGTACAGCAGGTCCTGCTTCAGCAGCATCATCCCATTCGATATCTGTTATATTACGAACAAATAAAGTTGCGATATAAATTAATGCAGCTGCATCAATTTCTTTTGGTAATGACGTTGCTAATGGGCTGAAAAACAAACATAGCAAGAACCCAATACCTATCACAAGAGAAGTCATTCCTGTCCTTCCACCAGCTTTTACTCCAGCTGCAGACTCAACATAAGTTGTAACTGTCGAAGTACCCATAACGGCTCCAGCAACTGTTGAAACACTATCTGATAGCATTGCTTTATCAATATCTTTAATTTTTCCATCACTCCCAATTTTTCCAGATACGTTAGCAACACTTGTAAGTGTTCCCGCAGTATCAAAAAAATCTATAAAGAAAAGCGTAAAGATTACTGTAACCATTGAAGCACTAAGCGCAGCACCTAGATCAAAAGTAAATAGGTGAGTCATTGGTGGTGGTGCAGAAACAACACCATTAAAATTAGCCCAACCACCAAGCCATGCAATTATACTAAAAGCAACAATACCAATAATAATATTACCTTTAATTTTCATTTTTTCCATTACAATCATTGAAATGAAAGCTGCAGCACCCAATAAAGTTAAAGGGTTGCTTAAGTCACCAAGCTGCACAAGTACAACTGGATTGTCTGAAGTTAGACCCATTAATTGAAAGCCAATTATTGCTAAGAATAATCCAATACCAGCTCCAATTCCAAGTTTTAAACTTTTTGGAATAGAATTTATCAGCCATGCTCTAAGAGGGGTAAGTGAAATTATTAAGAACACTACACCTGCAACCAATACAGCCCCAAGAGCTTCTGCTGGAGTATAATTCATACCCAAACAAACTCCGTAAGCTATGAAGGCATTTATTCCCATTCCAGGAGCCAAACCTACTGGCCACGTTTTAGCATAGAAAGCCGCTATAAAACACGCCAGTGCAGCAGCTAAAGCTGTAGCAGTAAAGACTCCACCAAAATCAAAACCTCCATCTGCAAGTATTACTGGATTTAAAAACATTATATATGCCATCGTTAAGAACGTCGAAACGCCAGCTATAACTTCTGTTTTAAAGTCCGTCTTATGTTTTTTATAATCAAAATATTTATCTAACATTTGATCTCCTTTAAGTTAAGTTAAGTTAAGCCTATTAGATTCGTAGATTAAAATCTCTTTGATATTAATAAAATAAACACTTTTGAGTTTAATTTGTAAGATTAATACAACCTAAAAGTTAATATTAGTAATTTGAATATAATGATATCATTATATTTAGTGAAAAATATATTTCTTATTAATGCTATTTTTTTATTAATTTTTTTAGCAAGTTGTGAGACGATTAAAAAAAAAACAGATGCAATTGTTGAAAAAGAAAATAATAAATTAAGTCAATACATTGGGAATACATCAGATAATTTACAAATGGATTTAGGCAAACCAGATGAAGATTTTAAAAATGAAAAAGGTAATTTGGAATTTGTATATAATACAAAAAAGTATGGAATTTCTTGTGAAAGAAGATTTGAAATTAATTCTAGCTTAATTGTTATTGGTTTTGTCTCCAACGGCTGTTTTTAAAATTTATACTATTTAAATGTTAAATTTTTTCTGAAATCTTTAATGCAAATGCATAATCCAAAGCTATTTCTTCTATAGCGCCATCTCTTCCAGACTTGCCACCATGACCTGCGTTCATTTCAGTTTTTAATAATAACAAATTATTATCAGTTTTATATTCTCTTAGTTTTGCTGTAAATTTAGCAGGCTCATCAAACAAAACTCTATTGTCACTCAAGCTTGTCGTTATTAATATATGGGGGTAATCCATTTTTTTGATATTATTGTATGGCGCATAAGAATATATGTATTCAAAATGATCCTTTTTATCTTTTGCATTACCAAATTCATCAAACTCTCCCACTGTTAGTGGAAGTGAGTGATCAAGGTTTGTTGTGAGAGAGTCTACAAATGGTACTGCCATTATAATCCCTAAGAACAATTCTGGTGATTGATTGACTACAGCACCCATAAGAAGACCTCCAGCAGATCCTCCCATACCTATAATCTTATTTTTAGAAGTGTATTTATTTGCAATTAAAAATTTTGCTGATGCTATGTAGTCTTCAAAGGTATTTTTTTTATTTAACAGTTTACCCTCTTTCCACCACTTCATACCTCTTTCCATTCCTCCCCTAATGTGTGCTGTCACCCAAATTATATCTCTATCGACCAAACTCAGTCTTGTTGATGAAAAGCCTGGATCCATCGAACTTCCGTATGAACCATACCCATATAGTAATAAATTTGCGGAACCATCTAACTTAGTTTTTTTATGCCTCATTATTGTTAGTGGTACCAACCTTCCATCATGTGACTCACAGTCTATTCTTTCAACTATATAATCTTCAGGATTATGACCAGAGGGTATTTCTTGTTCCTTAACTAATTTTTTTTCTTTTGTGCTTAAGTTATACGAATAAACACGAGAAGGTGTTTTTGGTGAGGAATAACTTAAATAAATTTGATCAGTATTTTTATCTCTTTTAATTAAAGAAATGCCAGGCACATAAACTTTTTCGTCTGAAAAAATTAATTCTTCTTCTAAGTTTGAATTTATTTTTCTTACAAATAATTTGTGAAGTGCATTTGAAGTTTCACTTCTAATTAGCCAGTTTTTTAAAAAAGTACATCCACCTATAAGAACTTCATTTCTTGCAGGAATAAACTTTTCCCAATTTGGTTTTTTTAAATCTACCGATATATCTATTTTAAAGTCTTCTGCTCCATCATTTGTATGATTATAAAATTTATTATCCCATGAATCTATGGAATATAATATTCCTTTAGTTCTTTTATTAATAATTTTAGGATTGGGATATTCTTCATTTACAGTAAAATAATATTGTTCAGAAGTATTGTGATCAGAACTTGTAATAAAAAAATATTTTTCATCTGAACTTAAACTAATTCCAACAGTGAATGCTTCACTCTTTTCTTCAAATATCAACTCATCTTCTTTTGAGGTTGTTCCTAATTTATGTCTAAATATTTTTCTAGGTCTATGATTTTCATCTAATTTAGAATAAAAGATATATTTATCATCTAGACTGAACGTTATTCCACCAGAGGTATCCTCTATTTTTTCAGTAATTAATTTGTTGGTATTAATGTCTCTTATATAAATTGTATAATATTCAGAACCCTTAATATCTAAAGAATAGCCAAGATATTTGTCATTAAAGCTTACCTCAAGATCTCCTACACCAAAGTATTCTGTTTTTAATCTTTCCTTTTCTTTATCGCCGTTCCAAATTTCTTCTATTTTGTTTGTACCAATTTTTTTTCTGAGTTTAATTGAATAATTTCCTTCAGTTGTTGTCTTGGTCCAATATTCATATTCATAATCTTTATAAGGTAAAGACTCATCATCTAGTTTTATTCTTCCTTTAATTTCATTAAATAAATTTATTTGAATTTTTTTGGTATTTTTTAAGTGAAACTCTGTAAATGAGTTTTCTTTTTCAAGATAGCTTCTAACTTCAGCATCTAATTTGTTACTATCTTTTAGAACTTCCAAAATATTTTTTTGATGAATCCAGCTATAATTATCTTCCCAAGTAATATTATGACACGTTTTAATTTCTGGTTTTTTCTGTAGTTGTGGTATTTTCATGAGAACAAATTAAATATATGAATATACTTATTTATTCACTAATTATTTTTGGGTTTATCTATTTCTTATTAAGATTTATTGGGAATATATCTTCTAAAAAACTAACAAGAGTGACAAGGCTTTCTATATTTATTATATCTATTATTTTAGCCCTACTATTTGCAGTTGGAGGAAGATTTTTACTATCACTTCCACTGGTTTTGTTAAGTTTAGTTATAGTTAAGTTAAAAGGATTATCTTTATTCCAGTTAATGGCTTTATTTAGACTTATTCAAACATTGAGAAACTCAGGAAGATTTTCTTTTAATCAAAATCAAAATATAAAAAACTCATCATCAATATCATTAGAAGAGGCTTATAAAATACTAAATCTTGATATTAATAGAAGGGTTTCAAAAGAAGATGTTAATATAGCATATATAAAAATACAAAAAAAAATACACCCAGATATTTCTCCAGAAACAGGAAGATTATCTTCAATAGTAAACGAAGCAAAAGAAGTTATTTTGAAAAATATTTCTTAATTTAAGATATTATTTAATTTTTCTAAAATTTTTTTAGGGTTTATTTTTTCTTTTCCTTTAGTGTCATGTGTTACAGAGCTCTCGCCATCTGGAATAATAGGATGCATCCTTGGACTATAGCTACCATATAATAAGGGTGTGTCAGACATTAATACAATTGTTTGAATTCCTAGAGCTGCAGATAAATGACTAAAGCTAGAATCATTACAAATTGATATTTTACAATTCTTAATGATTGGCATTATTTCTTTTAATTCTAAATTATCTAGTGGAAGGCATTTTTCCTTAAAGTCACTATTTAATATTTCGTTTAAAATTATTTGCTCTTCTTCATTTTTTCCAGTAGCTAAAAAAAATTTACAATCATAATTTTTAGAAACTAAATCCATAAATTTAATAAATATTTTAGAAGGAATTCTTTTTGTTGTACCAGAACCTCCAATACCCAATAAAATATTAAGTTGATTATCTTTAATTTCATATCTTAATTTAGTTTCATTCATTAACTTTTTATCTATTAAAATTTGAGGATCACTTTTAACGTCAAGATCAATTTCTTTTTTAAGAAAATTATTTGCCGTGGTAATTATATGCTGGTTTTTTTTTTTAAATAATTGATACTGATGTACACTTTTAATTCCTGCAATTTTCGCAATTAAATTAAATCTAAAAGATGAGTTAAAAATAAAAATTTTATCAAAGTTGTATTTTTTTAATTCTTTTATTAAATTAAAAGATCCTATGAAGCCATCATGTCGACCACTTTTATTTTTATTATCTCTATCTAAAATAATTATTTCATCTATATTTCTATTATCACTTAAAAATTGTATTGCTTTTGAATTTTCCTTAACAAGAATGCTTACTGGTACACTAAATTTTTTCGCAATAGCCTCAATATATGGTAAAAAAATTACCATATCACCAATTCCCATTCTATTTTGTACTGTCAAAATTTTCATTTATTATTTTATAATCTGTACTAAGCTTTATTTTTATATAAATTTTACTTATGAGCAAAATTAAAGGCATTTATGCGGCTTCAATGTCGATTTTAGATAATAATTTGAGCCTAAATATTGAAAAAACTATAAAACACTCAGAAAAGATAATTGACCAAGGGTGTCACGGAGTTGCTATTTTTGGTAGTACAGGTCAAGCCCAACTAATATCAGTTAGTGAAAAAATTAATCTTTTAAATCAACTTTCAGAAAGTAAATATAAAGATAAATACTTAATTGGAATGGGATTAAATTCTCTAAGTGAAACTGTAAATTTAATGAAGGTTGCTTCATCTTTAAATTTTAATGATTTCTTAATTATGCCCCCAGCTTATTACAACTATGGAGATAAAGAAGTAATAGAATTTTATTCAAGAATAATTGATTCGATTCCCGAGTGTAGAATTATTGTCTATAATTTTGAGAAGTTGTGTGGATATAAATTTAGTATTTCGTGTGTTGAAGAACTAATAAAAAAATTTCCAGACCAAATAATTGGTGTAAAGGATAGCTCATACAATCTTTATGAAAATTTAAAAATAGAAAATTTTTCTGTGTTACCTGGCTCAGAGCTTAAATTATTAAAAGGATTAGAATTGGGTTGTGAGGGCATTATTACTGCCACTTGTAATGTCACCGCATCAATATCAAGAAAAGTTTATGATGACTTTAAATACAAAAAACAACAAACAGCCAATCAATTGCTATGTAATGTTAGAGGTGTCTTTGACCAATTTAATTTAATATCAGGTTTGCATTCATTTATGTCAGACCAAGATATTATCTATAAAAATTTATTACCACCTTTAAGTCTTTTAAACAAAGCAGATAAAAAGAAATTAACGGAAGATCTTAGTAAACTAAATTTTTCCTTAGGATCTCTAGGGGTAACATAAAATGCAATTAGCAAGATTTTTAAATAAATTATTTAAAAAAGACGGGTTTATTTTAATTGATGCAGAAGAAAAACATTACATCATAGGTTCACCAGAAAAAAAGAAACCAATCAGAGTTAAACTTTTAGATAAAAAACTTCATTACAAATTATTATTTCGACCTGACTTATATTTTGGTGAAGCGTACTCTGATGGTGGCATTATAATTGAAAATGGATCTTTGACTGATTTTTTAAATCTTGCACTTATGAATATTGGCAGAAATGAATTAAATTTTTTTAGTCAATTACTAAATAAATTTAGTGGAACATATAGATACCTAACAAATTTTAATTTTATAAAAAAATCTAAAATGAATGTAGCCCATCACTATGATCTTTCAGATGAATTATATAGTTTATTTCTCGATTCAAAAAAACAGTATTCATGCGCATACTTCAAAAACGAAAATGATAGCCTAGAAACTGCACAAAATAATAAAATTCAACATATAATCAAAAAGTTAAATATACAACCAAATCAAAGAGTTCTTGATATAGGTTGTGGATGGGGATCGTTGGCTATCGATATTGCCAAAAGCACTCAGTGTGAAGTGGTTGGAATAACTTTATCTGAAAATCAATTTAACTACTGTAAAAAAAAAGCTAAAGAGCATAATTTGGAAAATCAAGTAATTTTTAAGCTTATAGATTATCGAGAGTTGAATGAAAAATTTGATAGAATTGTAAGCGTTGGAATGTTAGAGCACGTTGGAAGGAAATTTTATAAAAATTATTTTAAAAAAATTGAGAAATTATTATCTAAAGATGGTATTTCATTAATACACACTATAGGCTCAGTAAACCCTCCTAGAGATCCACATCCATGGATAACAAAATATATTTTTCCGGGTGGATATACTCCAAGTTTAAGCGAAGTTATTGCCCCGATCGAAAAAGCTGGATTAGTTGTTTCTGATATAGAGGTGCTAAGAATGCACTATTCATATACGTTAAGACATTGGAAGGAAAATTGTATAGCAAATAAAGAGAAAATAACCCAAATGTTCGACGAAAAATTTTTCAGAATGTGGGAATTTTATTTGGCAAGCTGTGAAAGTGCATTTAAATGGGGTGATCAGGTTGTATATCAGTTTCAATTAACTAAAAATTATACATCAACTCCTACTACAAGAGACTATATTTATTTGGGATAACTTGATAAATCATAAGCTCTTAAAAGTATGAAAAAAATAAAAAAAAAAAAAGAAAAAAAAAAAAAAAAAAAAAAAAAAAAAAAAAAAAAAAAAAAAAAAAAAAAAAAAAAAAAAAAAAAAAAAAAAAAAAAAAAAACGACAAAAAAAAAGTCGAATAAAAAAACATCAAGTAAAATAAAAACTGTTAAAAAGAAACAAACAAAAAAAAATTCGAATAAAACAATATCAAGAAAAATAAAAACTGCTAAAAAGAAACCAACAAAAAAAAATCCGAATAAAAAAAAAATAATTAAAAGAAAATTTATTTCAAGAGCTCGAACTAAAAAAAAAGAAAATTTAATTGTAAAGATAGTTAAATTTCAACACTCATTAAAGCCCAAATTTAAGATTGAAATAAATTTTAGTATAGAAAAGTATATTCAGGCTTTCTTTGATAAAATTGCAAACACAATTTCAGAATATAAAATATTAAGAGAAGATGAGAGAAGAAGGAGAAAGTTAGAGGAAATTGAAAGAATAGAAAATAAAAAAATTTTAATACACAAACAAAAACAAGAAGAAGAAGCCTTAAACACAAAACTTAAAGAAAAAGCTTTAAAGGAAGAAGTGAAACTAGAAAAGAAAAGAACAAGAGATATAAAACTATTTTTACGTAAGGAGCAAGCAATACTCCGTACAGAACAATCAGAAAGACAAAAACAATTTTTAAAACAATTACAACTAGAAAGACAAATTGAAAAATTTAGAATTCGTGAAGTCAAAGAATTAGAAAAACTTGAAAAAATTTCATTAAAAGAAAAAAGAGAGGATTACGCTGGACTCCAAGAAAGAATAGAAAAATTAAAAGATAAATATAGAATTATAAGAGATCAGAAAATTAGAGAAAGAGTTGAAGCCTTAGGTGTTAAGATTCAAGGTGATGAAGATAGAGAAACATTACTCCAAAAAGAAAAAGAATATACAGTTGCAAGACAGAAAATTGAATTGTCACTTGAAAGTTACTATAGAAGTGCAAGCAGTTTAGTTTTTCAACTTAATAAACGGCACATAACAAGACATATGTCTATTTTTAGATGTATAGACAGAAGGTTTGAAACTGGAGAAATTTTTGTTAAATGGGATGAATCAAAAGATGAAGAGTGGTTATTATTAATCTATATAAAAAATAACTCTCCAGATGAAGGTATAGTGATTGAAGATAAAACGAACTCTGAAAAAAACTCTTCACATGAATTTAAAGCAAATGAAATATTTAAAGCCTCTGATTTAATGGTTGATTCATTGACTCAATTAATTGCAAGAAAAAGAGCTAAAAAAGATTAAATTAAATACTTTCTTCTTTAATTAATCTTTCAATTTCAGGTATCAACTCACCACTTCTAAACAAGGGGTAAAATTTTAAAGCTTTTTTTAGACTTATAATAGCTTTTTCATACTCCTGAAGTTTTATAAAGATTCGTGCTTGTCCAGATAGCGCCCCAAAATGTCTAGACTCAATCTTTAAAACTTTTTCAATATCACTTAGAGATTTTGTATACAGTTTCATTAAAAAAAATACTGTTGCTCTTTTATTCCAAGCTTCAGACCACCCAGGGTCAGTGGCCAATATATTATCAAAAATTTTTAAAGCATAATTGTAATCTCCATATTGCATCAGCTCTGTTC
>Ga0209709_10003093_pt1 | contig 14017 bp, 13 predicted proteins | sample ArcticOcean_MG_C_2_FD_187435 | JGI IMG/M metagenome (GOLD analysis project Ga0209709, IMG submission 187435) | Marine microbial communities from western Arctic Ocean - ArcticOcean_MG_CB4_136 (SPAdes) (version 2) | ecosystem: Environmental > Aquatic > Marine > Oceanic | place: Arctic Ocean... | reverse complement strand
TGAAATTAGACCAATCGTTACAGGTAACTTTCTTAAAAATGAAGTTATAAAATTCTTTGATTACGAAGTTTCTGGCAACTTAAAAAATGCAGAATATCTTGATAAAAATGGATTATTTATTGGTAACCATCATTATCCAATTCTGGAAGCAATAAATGCTTTAGAGAATTTATAGTATTTTTCAAACAAAATTTTAAAAAACTAATTATTAAACTGAGATCTTCATATTTATAATTTAATTTCATCATGCCGTATTTGTAAGAACACTAATTTAGTAACTATTATGAAATTAGGGCAGCAATCATTAACAGGGACTTTTCCTAAGTCACCATCAGAAAAAGTTACAAGTGGACCTATTGAGCTAGTAAAGTGTTATGGAAAGAGTAGTTGTGGCCTTGTTCAATTAAAGCAAAGCTATAGTTTGGATGAGATGTATGGAATGAATTATGGTTATCGTTCCAGTTTAAATTCAAGCATGGTTAATCATTTAAGAGATAAAGTACAGAAAATAATAGATTTAAACATACTTAAACATGAAGATTTAATCATTGATATTGGAAGCAACGATGGAACATCACTTAAGGCTTACCCACAAAATAAATATAAACTATTAGGAATTGACCCAACAGGTATTAAATTTAAATCGTTTTATCCTGACTCAATTTCTTTGATTTCTGATTTCTTTTCCTCTGAAATTGTTTCAAAATTTTCTGCTAAAAGGGCCAAGATTATTACATCTTTCTCCATGTTTTATGACTTAGAGGACCCAATTTTTTTTGCAAAAGAGATTGATATTTCATTAGCCGATGATGGATTATGGATTTTTGAACAAAGCTATCTACCACAAATGTTAAAAACAAATTCATTTGATACCATATGTCATGAACATTTAGAATTTTATTCATTAAAACAAATCGATTGGATTCTATCAAGAGCGAACCTTAAAGTTATCGATGTTGAATTTAATAATATAAATGGTGGCAGCTTTTCAGTTACTGCAGCAAAAATAAATTCTCATTACAAACCAAAAACAAAATATTTAGATAAGATTCGTAATGATGAATTAGTTCTTGGACTTGATTCTTTAGATGTTTTTAATAACTTTAAATTAAATGTTGATAAAAATTGTAAATTACTAATGAAATTTCTTAATGAGGCTAAGGTAAAGAATGAAAGCGTTTATGGCCTTGGCGCGTCAACTAAAGGAAATGTTTTATTACAATACTGTGGAATTGACAGCACTCTTCTGAAAGCAATTGGGGATATTAATGAAGACAAATATAGTTCTTATACCCCTGGTACTTTAATTCCTCTAATGTCAGAAGAAGAGGTATTGAAAAGAAATCCTGATTATTTATTAATTTTACCTTGGCATTTCAAAGATTTTTTTCTATCACTATTATCAATGAAGGGAAGAACTCTTATTTTTCCATTACCTCAGTTTGAAGTTATAAAATTATAAATGTATCAATTAATTTTCAATGCAAATAAAAAAAGAATTTAATTTTTTTCTTTTAAACAATTTTTGGGATCATATACCCAAAAGAAGAAAGAGACAGTTATTAGCCTTAATATTTTTAACTATCATTGTCTCAGTAGCTGAGATTATAAGTATTGGAGCTGTTTTACCTTTTTTGGGAGCCCTGACTGCGCCGGATAAAATTTTAGATATCCAATTCTTGCATCCATTATTTGATAAATTAGATATTATTGAGCCATCTGAACTATTATTTCCAATGACGCTTATATTCATAATCGCGGCAATATTATCTGGAATTATGAGATTAATTTTGTTGTGGACCCAAACTCGTTTTGGTTTTGCAATAGGTGCTGACATTAGCATTTGCGTTTACAGGCACTCACTTTATTTACCATACTCTTCACATGTTTCAAAAAATAGTAGTGAATTTATATCAGGGATAACAAATAAAACTAATATGGTTGTAACTCAAGTTATCTTACCAATCTTATTGATTATTAGTGCAAGTATTATATTGATAGCGATTTTTATTGCTTTATTATTTATTGATCCTTTAGTGGCAATTATTGCAACACTTGGTTTTGCTTCTACTTATGGTTTTGTTTTATTTTTAACAAAAAAAAGATTACTAACAGATAGTGACAATATTAGTAAAAAATCAAATTTATTGATTAAGTCTTTACAGGAGGGTTTTGGAGGCATTAGAGATGTTCTGATTGATGGCACACAAGAAGTCTACTGCAAAATTTTTAGAGAAGTTGATTTACCTTTAAGAAAAGCTCAAGCAAGTATAACAATTATCGGCCAAACCCCACGATTTATAGTTGAAGCTTTTGGGATAACTATTTTAGCTTTATTAGCATATTATCTATCATTAAGGTCGGAAGGGATTAGCAATGCAATACCTGTGCTTGGAGTTTTCGCGCTTGCAGCACAAAGATTATTGCCTATACTTCAACAACTCTATGCAAGTTGGACATCAATATTAGGCTGCAGTTCATTGCTTAAAGATATTTTATTTTATCTTAATCAAGGTTTACCAGAGTACTCCAGCCTTCCACCACCTTCATTAATAAAATTTGATAATTATATTAAATTAGAAAATTTAGATTTTCGCTACAGTCCAGACGGCCCATCCATTTTAAAAGGCTTTAGTTGTAAAATAAACAAAGGAGAAAAAGTCGGATTAATTGGAACAACTGGAAGTGGTAAAAGTACATTGATAGATATTATAATGGGCTTATTAATTCCAAAAGATGGCCAGCTTTATATTGATAACCAATTAATTACAGCTAAAAATTATCGCTCTTGGCAGCTTCATATTTCACATGTGCCTCAAAATATTTTTTTAGCAGATACAACAATTTTAGAAAATATTGCATTTGGAGTTCCGCTTGTTGAAATTGACCATGAGTTAGTTTATGAGTGTGCAAAAAAAGCTCAAATTTCTCAAACTATTGAGTCGTGGTCTTTAAAATACAATACATTAGTTGGTGAAAGAGGGGTTAGACTTTCAGGTGGACAAAGGCAGCGTATTGGAATTGCTAGAGCATTATACAAACAAACAGATGTAATTATTTTTGATGAGGCTACAAGTGCTCTAGATAATAAAACTGAACTTAAGGTGATAGATAGTATTTTCAATCTTAATCCTGACATTACAATTTTAATTATTGCTCATAGACTTACAACGCTTAAAAAGTGTACCCAAGTTATAGAGTTAGAAGAGGGTAAGATATTACGATCAGGATCTTACAAAGAGATAGTCGGTAAAACATAATGGAAAATAATAATATGAGGTCAAAAATATGAAGATTTTGATTACTGGTGCCGATGGTTTTATTGGCTCCCATCTAACTGAAGCTTTAGTTAGGGCAGGACATGATGTTAAGGCATTTGTTTTATATAACTCTTTTAATTCATGGGGTTGGTTAGATAGATGTGCTGATGATATTAAAGATAAATTTGAAGTATTTTCTGGTGATATAAGAGACACAAATGGAGTTCGTGAAGCAGTAAAGGGTTGTGATGCAGTTATTCACCTCGCCGCTCTTATAGCCATTCCTTATTCATACCATTCTCCAGAAACTTATATTGATACCAATGTAAAGGGGACGCTGAATATTCTTCAAGCAGCTAGGGAGTTTAATATTCGTAGATTAATTCATACTTCAACCAGTGAAGTTTATGGAACAGCTAAATTTGTACCAATTACTGAAGATCATCCTCTTCAGGGTCAGTCACCATATTCGGCATCAAAGATTGGCGCTGATCAGTTAGCGTATTCATTCTTTACATCCTTTGAGCTTCCTGTTGTAACTGTTAGGCCATTTAACACATACGGCCCGAGACAGTCATCAAGGGCTGTAATCCCAACAATTATTACCCAGATTGCTAATGGAAAAAAGGAAATCAAGTTAGGTGCAATTTCCCCAACAAGAGATTTCAATTATATAAAAGATACTGTGGATGGTTTTATTGCAACCCTTGATTCGAAACATGGTCTAGGCGAAGTTATTAATTTGGGAAGTAATTATGAGGTTTCAATTGGCGAGACAGCTGAGATTATAGCTGAAGTAATGAATGCCGAAATTAAAATTATCAATGATGAGCAAAGACATAGACCTAAAGAGTCCGAAGTTGAACGCCTTTGGGCAGACAATTCAAAAGCTAAAGAACTATTTGGATGGGAACCTAAGTATGCCAACAAAGAAGGCCTTTCAAATGGCCTTAAAGAGACTGCAAAATGGTTTTTAGATTCAAAAAATTTAGATATGTATAAATCTGATATTTATAATTTATAAAAAATGAAAAAAAATTCACAAATAGGCCAACAAATTATAGATTCAATTCACAATGTTATTGGTAGAAAAGACAGTAGTCTTCACGAACCAGTTTTTAATGGTAATGAGTGGTGCTACCTAAAAGAATGCCTTGACTCAACTTATGTATCATCTGTTGGGAAATTTGTTGATAAATTTGAACAAAGCTTGGTAGATTTAACTGGCGCTAAATATGCAATTGCTTTAGTTAATGGAACGGCTGCAATTCATCTAGCTTTAATATTGGCAGATGTTAAAGAAGAAGATGAAGTGCTTACTCCTACTTTAACTTTTGTAGCAACAGCAAATGCTATTAGGTATCTTAAAGCCACACCACACTTTATTGACAATGATGAAGATACTTTAGGCGTTGATCCAAAAAAGCTTTACGATTATTTAGATAAATTTACTAAGCAGATAGATGGTAAATGTATAAATATAAAAACAAATAAAATCATCAAAGCTATTGTCCCTACTCATATTTTTGGGCATCCTTGTAAAATAAATGAGATAGTAGATATTGCGAGACAATTTAATATTAATGTCATTGAAGATGCTGCTGAATCAATAGGGAGTTACTTTAAAGGTCAGCATACAGGCACTTTTGGGTTAATGGGGATATTGAGCTTTAATGGAAATAAAACTATTACCACAGGAGGCGGTGGGGCGATTTTAACTAATAGCCATGATATCGCTAAACAAGCGAAACATTTATCAACTACTGCTAAATTAGCTCACAAATGGGACTATTTACATGATGAAATTGGATTTAATTACCGACTTCCTAATATAAATGCAGCTTTGGGCTGTGCTCAATTAGAACAACTACCTGAGTTAATAAAATCAAAAAGAATATTGTTTGAAAAATATGAAGAAAGATTTTCTCAACTTAAGGGGGTTGATTTATTTAAAGAGCCAAATGAATGTGAAAGTAATTATTGGCTTCAAACATTATTGCTAGATATTAAAAATAAAAACCAACGTGATGAAATATTATCTTTAACAAATGAAAGTGGATTGATGACACGCCCCGCTTGGATATTGATGCACAGATTAAAGCAATTTAGCAGCAACCCAAGAATGGATTTATCTTGTGCAGAATCCATCTCTGGGAGACTAATTAATATTCCCAGTAGCTCTAACCTTATAGGTAAAAATATTATCTCCTTCCCCAATGGTTTCGGTATTGATTATGAGTAAATCAGAAATAATTTTAATAGGAGCGGGTGGTCATGCAAAATCATGTATTGATGTCATAGAGCAGCAAGACAAATTTAAAATTGCTGGTTTGATTGGTAAAAAAGAAGAGTTAGAACAGAAAATTTGCGGCTACAGTATTTTTGGAATTGACAATGATTTACCAGAATTAATTAAGCAATATAAAAATGCTCATATTTCAATTGGACAGATTGATACAGATAAAAGAAATAATATTTATAGTCAAATCTTAAATTTAGGTTTTTCGATGCCAACAATTATCTCACCAAATGCTTATGTTTCAGAGCATGCTGATATTGGAGATGGAACTATTATTATGCATGGAGTAATAGTTAATGCAGGAGTCAAGATTGGTGATAATTGCATCATTAATTCAAGGGCATTAATTGAGCATGATGCTCAAATTGAAGATAATTGCCATATTTCGACAAATTGTATTTTAAATGGAAATGTAAAAATTGGTTCTAGAACCTTTATTGGTAGCTCAGCGTGTATCAAAAATAATATCTCAATTGGTAAGAATTGTATAATTGGAATGGGCTTATCTGTTAGGCGAGATTTAGAAGATAAATCAAGGTTTATAGGTTAAATGAAATATGAAAGATAGAGTTAAAATTATTGCTGAAATTGGGGTGAACCATAATGGCGATATAGTATTAGCTAAAAAACTGATTGATGAAGCCAAAAAATCTGGTGCAAACTGTGTAAAATTTCAAACCTTTAAAGCAGATTCTCTTGTAACTAAGACGGCTAAGAAAGCTCAATATCAAAATTTAAATTACGATTCTGATGAATCACAATACATGATGTTAAAGCGTTTAGAGCTTACTCCTGATATGCATAAAGAAATAATTTTATATTGCGAAGAGAAAAATATAGAATTTCTTTCATCTGGGTTTGATATTGAAAGCATAGATTTCTTATCCAAATTAGGCCAAAAGATTTTCAAAATACCTTCTGGAGAGATTACCAATTTTCCTTATTTGAGACATTTGGGAACAATCTCTAAATCAATTATTTTATCGACCGGCATGTCAAATTTAAATGAAATTAAAGATGCTATTCAGATTTTAGAATCTGGGGGATTGGAGCGTAAACATATAACAGTTCTTCATTGTACATCTGAATATCCTGCGCCACTTAACGAAGTTAATCTTAGTGCAATGAATGAAATTAAAAATAAATTACATGTTTCTGTTGGGTATTCAGACCATACAGCTGGCATTGAGGTTTCATTAGCTGCAGTAGCTTTAGGAGCAGAAGTTATTGAAAAGCACTTCACTATTAATCAGGCATTACCTGGCCCTGATCATAAAGCTAGCCTTGAACCAAAAGAGCTAAAGTTGATGGTGAAATTAATTAGAAATATTGAGGTAGCTTTAGGTGAGCCTATTAAGCAAGCAAGCAAAAGTGAGATAAAAAATATGGCAATAGTACGTAAATCTATTGTTGCAAAAAACAAAATAGAAATTGGGGAGATATTTACTAAAAATAATTTAACAACTAAAAGGCCAGGAACTGGAATTTCTCCCATGAAGTGGGATTTTGTAATTGGCCAAAAAGCTTCACGTGTTTTTGATATCGATGAATTAATTGTGCTATGAGCAAATTAGATTTTAGAAAAATTTGTGTGATTACTAGTAGTAGGGCTGATTATGGGCTTTTAAAATTGGTGATGAAAAATATTCATAACGACGAAAAATTAATACTCCAGACTGTAGTAACTGGAACACATCTGTCTTCTAAGTATGGCCTAACATATCGAGAGATCGAAAGTGATGGGTTCAAGATTGATCGAAAAGTGAAGGTTTTATCAAACGATAATAGCCCTACAGGTTTATTAAAATCTATGGCAAATTGCCAATTAAAATTCCCATCTATTTTTTATGAATTAAAACCAGATTTAATTATAGTTCTTGGAGATCGTTTTGAAATATTTTCAATAACTTCAGTAGCTCTTGTTGCATGTGTTCCGGTGGCTCATTTACATGGTGGTGAATCAACAGAAGGAGCCATTGATGAAGCTTTTCGTCATGCTATTACCAAAATGTCTCATATACATTTTGTTGCATCTAATATTTACCGAAATAGAGTGATTCAGCTTGGCGAACAACCGAGTAAAGTTTTTAATGTTGGAGGGTTGGGTGTAGATTGTATTAATTCTTTAAAATTAATTAAGAGAGATGAGCTTGAAAAAGATATTGGCCTTAAGTTTAAGAAGAAAAATTTACTTATTACATTTCATTCAGTAACCTTGGAAAGAGATTCTACCAAAAAACAGTTTACTGAATTATTAGCCGCATTAAAGCCTTTAAAAGAAACGGGGTTAATATTTACCTTACCTAATGCAGATACGGACAGCTTAATAATAATAAAGTTAATTAATGATTTTGTTTCTAAAAATTCAAATGCAAGAGTTTTTAAATCTCTTGGTCAATTACATTATCTGTCTTGTATGAATCAAATGGATGGAGTTATTGGAAATTCATCTAGTGGCTTACTTGAGGCCCCTTCCTTAAAGATAGCAACAATAAATATCGGGGACAGACAAAAAGGTAGATTACAGGCTAGTAGTATTATTAACTGTAAGCCAGAAAAATCTCACATTGAATCGGGATTAAAAAAATTATATTCAAAGAAGTTTCTTTTAACTTTAAAAAATACAATAAGCCCCTATGGCAGCGGTGGGGCCAGTAAAGCGATTGTTAAGATCATTAAAAGGTTAAAGACAGATAGCATTTTAAAAAAACAATTTTTTGACTTAAAACTATAATAAATATTTTAATATTAAGGTAAATTCATTGAAAACATCTGAACAATTTTGGCAAAAATCAATTCTAAAATTTGACTCTTCCATACAGCAAGCTATTAGCAATTTAAATAATAGTGGTTTAAAAATAGTGCTTGTTGTCAATGATAAGAATGAATTCATTGGAACAATTTCTGATGGTGATATCAGGCGGGGTTTATTGGCAAATTTAAATATTAATGATGCAATTAAAAATATTATCCATTACGAAGCTTTAGTCGTTCATCCTGAATTTACTAAAGAATCGGCCTTGAAGTTAATGGAATTAAACCAAATATTTCAGATTCCAATTATTAATGCTCAGAAAAATGTAGTTGGATTATTTTTAAGGCATAGCATGGTGGTTGAAAATGAAAGAAATAATATTATGGTTATTATGGCTGGTGGAATTGGCAAAAGACTTTTACCGCATACTGAAAATTGTCCTAAACCCATGCTTAAGGTTTCAGGAAAGCCAATTTTACAGCATATTATTGAGCGCGCACAATCTGAAGGCTTTAGACATTTCGTATTATCTATAAATTACTTAGGAGAGATGATTGAGGATTATTTTGGTAATGGAGAGAAAATGGGGGTGAAGATTGATTACATTCGCGAGAAAAAACCATTAGGTACTGCCGGTGCTTTAAGTTTGCTTAATCTCAAAACAGAAGAATCTTTTGTTGTTTCTAACGGTGATGTGATTACAGATATACGTTACGGCGAACTTTTAGATTTTCATATTAAAAATAATTCTACAGCTACGATGGCAGTAAACCTTTATGAATGGCAAAATCCATATGGTGTGGTAGGTTTGAATGGTATTGAAATTACAGGTTTTGATGAAAAACCAATTAATAGAACACATATAAATGCAGGTGTTTATGCGTTGTCTAGAAATGCTTTAACATTTTTGGAAAAAGATTCTCCTTGCGATATGCCAAAGTTATTTGAGCAATTAAGGGCAAGCTCTGAGAAAATAATTGCATACCCTATGCATGAACCTTGGCTCGATGTTGGAAGATCGGTCGATTTAAACCAGGCAAACAATAAAAGATGAAAAAAATAATATTAAAATAGCTTGATGAATCTTAAAAATATATTAATCGTTGGTTTGGGAAGTATTGGGTTAAAGCATTTACGTATTGCTAGAGAAATTTTTCCAGAAAGTAGAATCGCCGTTTTGCGCCATAAAGAAACCAATGAAATACCTGAATGTGCTGATGAGGTATTTTTTAAATTATCCCATGCTATTCAATTCCAGCCTCAAATAGCTATTATCTGCTCTCCAGCGTCAACTCATGTTGAAATATCAAGAGCTTTAGTTGAGCAAGGAATACATATATTAATTGAAAAACCAATATCTAATGAGCAAAAAGGCTTAGCAGAATTAAATTGTGGAGCAGTTAAAAATAACTGTGTATTAACAGTTGGTTATAATTTAAGATTCCTTCCTTCATTAAAGAAATTTAAAGATCTAATAAATAAAAATTTTGTTGGGGATCTTTATTCTGTAAGAAGTGAAGTAGGCCAATATCTACCAAACTGGCGTAAAACTGATTACAGAAAGACTGTTTCAGCCCAAAAAATTCTTGGAGGTGGAGTTTTGCTTGAGCTTAGCCATGAATTGGATTATTTGAGGTGGATTTTTGGCGAAGTGGAATCTGTTCAAGCTCAACTCAGCCGTCAAAGCAAGCTTGATATTGATGTAGAAGATACTGCACATATCATCCTAAAATTTAAAGAGAATAAAAATAATACCAACTTAATAGCCTCATTAAATTTAGATTTCATTCGTCACGATAAAGTAAGAATGTGCCATGTAATTGGCGATAAAGGTAGCTTAAGGTGGAATGGGTTAACTGGGGATATTGATTTATTTGAATCAAATAAATCAGAATGGAAGAATATATATAAATATGAAGCAGATCAAGATGAGAGCTATAAGAATCAATGGTTACACTTCATTGAATGCATAAACAAGAAACAATCTCCGAATATCTCTTTTCAAGATGGTATTAAAGTTTTGGATATTATAGACAGCATTAAGATTGCCTCTTCTTCTGGTAAAAAGGTTAAGGTTAAATGAGTATTATTGCTTTTATATTTGCAAGAGGTGGCTCAAAAGGACTTCCTGATAAAAATATAAAAATCCTAAATGGAAAGCCTCTAATAGCTTGGTCAATTGAGCATGCTAAGTCAGTAAAGAGGATTGATAGAGTAATAGTTTCAACAGACTCAGAAGAAATTGCTAGGATAGCAAGAGAATATGGTGCTGAGGTACCTTTTATGAGGCCAGCAGAGTTGGCAACTGACAATTCGCCTGAGTGGCTTTCTTGGCAGCACGGCTTAAAATATCTTGAAAATAGCGATGGATGTCTTCCTGATTTGATGTTATCAGTACCTACTACTGCACCATTAAGGGACGGAGAAGATATAGATAAAATTATTGATGAATATCAAAGAGGTGACACTGATATTGTAATTGCTGTAACCGAATCCCATCGAAACCCATTTTTTAACATCGTCAAGAAAGGGGCTGGGGGGTATATTAATTTATTTACATCAGATGAGGAAGTATTAAATAGGCGCCAAGACTGTCCTAAGACATATGATATAACCACCATTGGATATGCAGCAAGGCCATCTTTTGTATTGAATAAAAAATCTATATTTGAAGGCCGAGTGCGACAAGTTATTGTCCCGAAAGAGAGATCAATTGATATTGATACATTATTAGATTTCGAAATTGCTGAATATATGTTTAAAAAAAACGAGTCAAAGATTGCAAACAAATAAAATTATTGCTCTCAAAACAGATTTGAGATTATGTGAATGCTGTGATGGCGATGATTTGGAATTAATGTGGTCAAGTAAAAGTGTTGTCGTTAGAAAGGTGCATACATGGGAATTTCCAGTTAATGTTTCCATTTGCCGTAATTGCGGATTTTGTTTTTCGTCACCGAGTCCTAATAATAATGACTTAATGAAGTATCATGAGGACGGAAATGTTGGCTTTAAAGAAATAAGTTTGCCATATTCAATTGAGGAAAGACTCCGAACTCTGAACAAATATAAAGTTCCAGGTGGAGTTTTTGTTGAAATTGGAGGGGATGGTCCGGGGGAGTTTCATCAAAAGGCCAGCCAATATTTTAGCCAACTAATCTCAATTGAGGTTACTAAAGATTTAAAAAATAAATATATTAATATCAGTACTTTAAAAGAAAAAATTGATGTAATATCTCATTATGATGTATTAGAGCATATCTTAGATGTAAAACAATTTTTATCAAATTGCTATAGCGCTTTAAAGCGAGGCGGGGTTATGGTTTGCGAGGTGCCTAATTTAAAGCTTTACCCTGAGAATCTCCTACTCCAAGAATTTGAACATGTTAATCATTTTACAATCTCTTCTTTAAGTTTAATTGCCAAAAAGATTGGTTTCAACTTAATTGAATTTGATGGTATTTGTAGTAGGCCTTATGGATTTGTGGCTATATTTAGAAAAGATGGAGCCGATAAAGCTTGTAATAAAAAATATAAAAATGAATTTACTGAGGCTAGGGCATCAATAGTCGGAGGCTTAAAACAGATTCATAATAACGATATTCAATTAATTAACGTAAGAAAGAAAATAGACCAATTAACCAATAACAATAAACAAATTATTTTATGGGGTGTAACGGACCTCCTTAGATCCTTACTAAAAGATTATAAAATTTCAGATAAAGTTATTATTGTTGATAGTGATCCACGCAGAAAGGACCATTTAATATTAGATGGCATTAAAGTAAGTCAACCTATAAAATGTATTGAAACATTCTTGCATGCAGATTTGCTGGTTATTTGTGCCCCGCGATATGCATCTGAAATTTTAACTTGGGTCGAAAGTAAGACGGGCAAAATTTTCAAAGATGAATCTCTTAATATTATTGGGGTTAATTCGTCTGGTAAAACTTTAAGGTAAATATTATGAGAACAGTTCTTATTTTAGGTGGATCTTCAAGTATTGGAAAAGCTATTTGCAATCAATTTAATAACCAAGGCAATAAGGTTATATCTACATATTTTTTAAAAGACGATTCTGCCAACACTCCTAAGAATGCTGAATCATTTTGGCTTGATTTAAATAGTGACAAAAGCATCATAGACTTTTCTAACAAATTAGTTTCAGATAAAATTAACGTTGATATTTTGATCTCGTTAGCAGGTATTCTTCCTGGTAAGAATTTGTCGGAATATAGTTTTGAAGAAATTGATAACGTTCTATCAGTTAATTTTAGTGGGCAAGCGAAGTTGATTAGGAATATTCTTCCTCTGTTAACAAAAAAATCTCGACTACTTCTATTTTCATCAATTTCAGCACAAAAAGGAAGTTATGATCCTATTTATGCAGCTTCTAAGGGAGCCCTACTTTCTTTTATTAAGTCACTAGTGCCAAGCTTGCCTATTGAATCCACTGTTAATGCTATTGCGCCTGGCTTAATTAAAGATAGCACCATGTTTAGAAATATGTCTCACGATAGGCAAGAGTTTCATAAAGAACAAATACATTCTGGTAAGCTATTAGACGAAGATGATTTAGCTAAAATTATTTTTGATCTATGTCAAGACCATTGGAGTCACTTAAACGGTGCTTGTATTGATTTAAATGGGGGGCAATATGTTCGTTAATTCCCCTAAAAAAAAATCGAAATTATGAGTCAGAGACGAACATTTTATGACAAACTGGTCTCAAACTTAAACAAGCTACGATATTCAGTTATTGAGCCAATTATGGTTAAATATGCACGTTTTAGATTTGAAAATCACTATACAAAAAAAATAAAAACCCCACTAGTAAGTATTTGCATACCCACTTTTAATCGTGGACCTATATTAGTTGACCGTGCAATAAAATCCGCTTTGTCACAAACCTATAAGAATATTGAATTAATTGTAGTTGGGGATTGTTGTACAGATAATACAGAAGAATTATTAGCTAAAATAAAAGACCCAAGATTAAAATTTTATAATATGAAAAAAAGGGAAAGACATTATCCTCAAAATATTGAAAACCACTGGTTTGTTGGTGGGGCTGCTCCTGCTAATAAAGCTATGGATTTAGCCACTGGATCATGGATAACTCGCCTGGATGATGACGATACATGGTCAAAAGACCATGTTGAAAAACTCTTAAAATTTGCTATTGATGGGGATTACGAGTTTGTTTCTGCACTTTATGAAGCAGAGCGCTTCGGAGAAAGAAAGGTGGTCCAGGGAACTATGGCTCTGGATAGATATTATACGAGAACTGATAGTATAAATAGCTCAAAAATTGGGGGCGTTTCAACTTGGTTATATAGGTCTTATTTAAAAGGAATGAAATATAATTTAAATTGCTGGCGTAAAGAATGGAATCAGGTTTGGGATATTGACTTATCCCTTAGGATTTATCACGCTGGAGTTAAAATGGGATTTCTTGAAGAGGTTGTTGCTTACGTCCTCCCAAGACCTGGAGAAGAATCAATTGGGCTTGATGCATACAAGTTAACAAAAAAAGAAAAATTAAAACAATATAAATTCAAATAAAACCTCTTGGAAAAAATATGAAAACTAAAGTTTTAGTGACTGGTGGAGCCGGGTTCTTAGGCTCACACTTATGTGAGAAGTTGTTAAATAATAATTACGATGTGTTATGTATTGATAATTATTCGACAGGTTCAAAAG
>Ga0209709_10003092_pt1 | contig 14021 bp, 19 predicted proteins | sample ArcticOcean_MG_C_2_FD_187435 | JGI IMG/M metagenome (GOLD analysis project Ga0209709, IMG submission 187435) | Marine microbial communities from western Arctic Ocean - ArcticOcean_MG_CB4_136 (SPAdes) (version 2) | ecosystem: Environmental > Aquatic > Marine > Oceanic | place: Arctic Ocean... | reverse complement strand
AATGGATTTTTCCATCATATAATTCATGCTGTGCTAATGCCCAATTATGTTTGTGACCTGATATATATAAATCAGCATCACTTTGCCATTTAGCTTTTTTCATCTGAGCATGAAGCGGATTCCATTGCGAATGTCCTGGCATATCATGAGCTGTATAAATTTTACATTCCTTTCCATTAGGAAATTCAAGACATATTCTAGCATCCCAAGGTTCATATATTGTATGTTCTGACTTCATATATGTAATAGGATCACCTGCTCCTGACCAAAGATCGTGATTACCTCCAACAAGTAACAAGAAATCTCCTTCTTTTACAAGCCATTCAACTAACTTCCAACTAGTTTCAGCAGAAGTGTCTTGATTTGCATACAAACGACCTAGACGACCCACCCAATTATTTTGTAAGTCACCTAAAGAACACCCTTTTATATTAGGATGAGAATTAATTATATCTAAGTCTCTTCTAAGAGTTACCCAATCACATCCATTATCATCAATATGAGGATCACCTAACCAAACTAATCCGATAGGTTCATTTTTTTGAATTTTAATTCTGTGCCATTTAGATTTTTCTTTTTTATTCTTAGCTCTAGTAAATCTTTTTGTAAGATGTTCGATATATTCTTCTATATCATCTTCAGCGTCAGGATTAATGCTTTCAAACTTTGGAGAAAAAACATCCTCTGAATTAGGAACTTTATGTGTAAAGTCTTTGTTCCAAAACTCATCTTCAGTAATATCCCATCTCTCTCTTGCCATTGTACAATGAGAACGATAAGTAGTTAAAGCCATATCTAAATCTAGTGCGGCTTGCTTCTGTGTTCCTGATAAAACGAATTGGTCTAAAGCATTAATTAATACTTGGTCTTTGACTGCATGATTTCCCATAAGTCCTCCCTTTTAAATGTTACTTATAAAGAGGTTTTTCCTGACTGTAAGTCCGCCTTGAAGCACCTGCTTTGTTCATAGCCTTACCACCTTTATTATATTTCATAACTTCTCCACCTTTACGATAGGTCTGTCTCATTGGTAAGCCTGATTCTCTAGCATATTCATTTGCTGCTTTTACACCCTCATCATCGTAAGGGAATTTCATGTTTCCTACTATTGGCATATTAATTCCATTTGTTTCCTGCTGAAGGTTTAGTAGATGGTTTTTTAACTGCACCACCATGAGCCATTCCTTGTTTTAGTAAAGAAGAATGTATACCTCTTAAATACTTACCTTTAGAAGTGTTTGTCATAAAAGAAGGATCATTAGCTATTTCAGAAGATGATCTTCCTCTAGCATTTCTTATTCCTTTTGCATTACTCATTTTAGTTTTCTTTTTATTTTTATAATCAAACTTTTTAGGTTTTTTAGGTGTGTCACTCTTTTTAGGTTCTTTAGTCTTTATAGGTTCTTTAGTCTTTATTTCAGGTGTGTCAATCTTTTCAGGTGTTTTATCTTTATAATACTTAGCATTTTTTTCTTTAAACTTTCTAGGTATACCTTTCTTAAAAAAGTTTCCTATACGAGAACTTAAAGAACCTTTATCCTTCTTATTTTTTTTTGTTTCCGCTCTTTTTTCATTTCTTTTTTTAGCTTGTTCATTTCTTGTTTCTTTAGATTTTTTTAATTTTTTGTTTATTCTTGAATCTGGTGATACTGGCATAATAATTATCCGTAAAATTTCTTGAATGAAATAATAATAGTATAGGTGTCATTGCCTGCCGCACCAACTGTGGTGAAGAGAACGTCACCATCAGTGCCTGTTGTCTCTGAGTCTCTTAGTGAAGTAAACTCTTTGAAACATATTTCATCAGACCAATCTTCTTTAAGTTCAATAGCTAATTCATTAGAATTTGCCTTAAAGAGAATTTTAACACCCATACCTATATTAGAGTACCATATTTTTTCGATACCAACTCTAGTACATGCTTGACCTAATTGGTTGGCTTCTAGGGTTAAACCTGTACCACCACCATTTAAGTCTATTTTAACTGCATTAGTTTCAGCAGTAGCGTCAGGATTAGTAAAAACGCATACCGCTCTATTACTACCATCTTGGATTTTCCTTAATGTTGCAGCCATTTAATGCTCCTAGTTATTAGTTACTAAATACTTTGCTTTGTGCTTGAACGTATTCTACTACAAGAGTTCCTTCACCTGCACCAGCATTCGTACTTAAAAGTCTAATTCTTTTTTTGCTTGAACCAGTATTTAACCAATTATTTGTTCTAGCAGCATCTGCACCTGGTTCAATATTATCGGTGTTCAATCCTATTGTACCGCCAGCAACTGAAGTTGCAGTAGTTAAGGCTACTGCTGATACAATTGTACCATCATCAAAGCCAACGCCTGCTGTTGAAGCAGCACCATTCCAAGCTGTTGTTATAAATAATTTAATTGATAAAATTCTGCTGTAAGCAGGAATAATAATAGTTGTTGCAGGAGCTGTCGCTGTTTGCTTCACAGCGGCTGATTGTGCTGTTACTACAAAGCCTACGTCAGCTATATCGTTTTGTACTAATATTCCTGTTGTTGATTGTACAGGACCTGATTTAATAGGACCTGAAAAAGTTGTTCTACCCATGATATAATCTCCTTGTCGTTGGGTTGTCTAACCGAAGTTAGTCAAGTGATTCATTTAAGTGTTAAGGATACACAAAAAAAAGAGGAGAAGCAAGTGCTTCTCCTCTAAAATAAATATTCCCTAAGGAATACTTAGTTTTGATAGTCTAGAACCTATGAAGAACCAGGGCTTCCATAGATACCTAGAGGATCAGATACGCCATAGCTATATCTTTCTCTAGCACGATATCTCACATTACCTGTGTCGAAATCGCCATCCATTCCTGTTTCTAGTGGTGTTCTAACAAAGTGCTTCATGCCATTCGGAATATCCGTTAGCAGATAGAATGCATTTGTGTCAGTTAAATAGTGATTAACTGAATAACCATCAGGAATTACTCCTAGTGATTTAATTGCATTGATATCATTATCAGCAGTGTTAGGTCTTAGGTCTGTAGCTAAAATTCTTTGAGCTACGAACATTAGATTGGGTGGTACAATAAGTTTTCTTGCACGACCTGCAACTAATAGTCCTCTTTCATCAGTGTAACCAGAGATGTTAATGATCGCAGCTTCTAGGGAAGTTTCATTAAGGTCTGCTCCTGTAACAGGTCGATTACTATTGAATCCACCATTTACGAGAGGGTGACCACCACCGCCTGCTACGCCATCACCAACAGCAGTAAATAAATTTACGCCATCGCCTGACTGATAAGTATTTGTAAAACCATTGTTTAAAGGAAACGCTGCTTTTACTTGCTTAGTGTATGCCATTGCTCTAGCTAGTGCTTTAGTGTATCGGCTAGAAAGACTATCGTAAAGATTGTCTTCCATTGCTTCTTCAGTAATTGCAAAACCTAGTGCAACTGTCTCATGAGTGTATCTAGCAGTGAAAGATTCTTGAGCAGAATCATAAGTCATCGCTGCTCCTTCATTTTTCACAGGTGCTTGACCGAAACCTGAGAGTTTTACTTCTTCTTCAAAAGAACGATCAGAATTTTCAGTTTCATAAATTTCTTTATCTTCTGAATCGTATCCTTCGTATTCCAAACCAAACAAAGCGTTTAGACCTGGAAGTAGCTCTTTGAGCATTTGGGCTCTTGAAATCGCCATATCTTATTCTCCTATGTGCCTAAAGGCTTGTCGTATGCATGCATTCCAGCGTTGAATGTCACAATAAGATCAGTATAGGCATCTCCTGGTGTGCTTTCTCCACTTTGAACGAATCCAAGTATACGGATTGGTAAAGTATTAGTTGTTGCGGCAGAGCCTGCATTTATAGAATTGTGACTTCTACCTAATGCTGTTGCACCTGCGGTTTGAACCACAGCTACGTTACTGCCGATTTTGCCTGCTGCAACAGAACCATTTGCTTGCATTCTGAATTCAACACTTGGATCGTCTAAGACGATAGCGTTGATATCTGAAGCCGCAATTGATGTGTTGTAAGATTGGGCAAAAGTAGTCTGTTTGGTGTTAGGATCAGTATATGTACATCCTAAAAAGATTCCAACAGGTGTGAGGGTTGCAGTTCCAGTATCTTTAGCTACTGTTACTACGCCTCCTGCTAAAACAAGTTTGACAAAATCACCATAAAAGATGCTTGTGCCTTCTGCTGATTTAATTGGAATATATCTTGTTTTTCCACTAAATGAGCCACTTGCTGAAGTAGTACCTACTGGCTCTGCACCCATTGGGGTTGCTTTTAAAGCCATTTTATTACTCCGTAATTAAAATTAATGTTTACCGAATGTAGTCCTTGTTTGCCTTTGCGGTTCTAGCATTGGCATTCTAGGATCACTTTCTCTAAGATAGTTATTATCTATAGACTCAACTTGCTGAACGGCTAACTTGTCATAGTATTCCTGTCTCGATTTCACGAGTTCAGCAGGTGCTTTACATAATAATAGACCACCTATTTCAATACATCCATCAGATGCCCATCTTGAATCTTGATCACACATGATCTTTAATTCAGGATGATCTTCTGCTTTACAGGCTTCCCATCCTTCCCTAAATCTATATGAGACATTAGGGTTATCTGATTGTCCTACTGTAGCAGTTCTAATCCATCTGAATACCCAACCATCTTGAGGGTTAGGATCAGGAAGAACTGAGGGTGGTTGCCACGCTTGAGTTCGCTGCGTGTCTGCTCTTTGTTCATTGCCACGATTTTCTCGTGGGTTGCGGCTATCATCTTTCACTTCTGCGGCTTCGAGCACTTCTGCTTCTATTTGAGCTTGGTCTTGGGTTTCGTTAATGTCTTTTTTTGTCATTATCTTTTTTCCTTTATAAGTTCTGCCGCATATTGTTCAGGTGTAATACCAAGTTTCCTAGCGAGGGTAACTTGAGTAGCAGTTAGTTTGACCTTGTGAGGTCTTGCTCCATTATTTCTAGTCGCAGGAGCAACCACGTTAGGTGGTCTGTTGGGCGACTTGCGAGTTTCTACAGGCTCTACTACTTCCTGATAAGAATCCTCGGTATCAAATTCACGAGGAAATACTTCCCTCATTCTTTGATCAACACGATCATAATACTCTTTTGATGTAGGATCAACATTTTCTTTAATAAGTTTTGAGTGTACTCCGTATGCGAAGTTAGTCATCTCTTCATCTGAACCAAACCAATTGTTATCTTCTTGCCAAGCAACTGCTTTTGCATCAGGTTGAACTACAGCAGGTTGAGGTTGTGGAGCAGGTTGTTTTGCTCTTTCATTTTGCTCTTGTTGTATAAGCTGATTAGCTAGTTGTTGAGGTATCTGTTCTGCTTGTTGACCAGCAAATGTCGCTTCTGTAAGAATTTGTTGAGCTTTTGCAATACCATCAGCATCACCATCTTCATAGGCTTTTTTGTAATTTTGCGTTGCGGCTTGTTTCGCAAATTCTGCTTTTTGTTTTGCCTGCTTAACAAGTTCTTGTTGTCCTGAACCAAGAAGTTTACTAAGTCTGTTATTTTCATTAACAGTATTTTTAGCATAGCTAACTGCCTCATCCCTAAGACGTTCTGCTTGTTCTTTCTGCCTTCTTTCTTCATGGTAGTCATACTTTAATTTCTTTATTCTTTTGTTTGCACTTTCAGATAAGTCATTTATTTCACTATCTTCTGATGTTCTTTTAGGACTTTTTCTATCTTCTAAAGGTCTGTCGTCAACTACCTCTACTTCGATATTAGATTCTTTATCAATACCTACTGAAGATTTAAGACCAAAAAACCTATCTTCTGAAGAAGTATCTGTTTCAGTCATGTTATCAAAATTTTCTGCTTCGTTTGTTTGTGTATCTGTCATACTCTTTCTATTCCTCTAGGGTCTTGGACAACTGCTTCCACATTGTCATCATTAATAATTCTGAATTCTTTTCCGTGTATCTTTAATCTTGTTCCTGTGAAGGCACGAAAAACAACCCAATCTCCCTCCTTGCACCACGCTCCTGACGAAAATTTCTTTTTGTCATCGTAGCATTCTGCACCCATTTTCATAACAAAACCAACAACAGTAGCAATTTCTTCATTATGCAATATGTCATCAGGTTTATATATACCACCTTGTGTCTTCATTGAGACATCAGGTAATGCGATAAGAATTCTGTAACCTTTTGGTTCAGGTAGTTGAGAAGCTGTAGCTTCTTCTGATTTCTTAATTAAATTATCTGCGGCAATTTCTGCTTTATTTTTTATAGTTTCGTGCATTTCTTCGCTTATAAACGCCTCATTTACCTCAGATACGTCTGAATCGTCTTCTTTTTTTACTGCTCTATTATCAGTTATTTTCATCTATTCCTCCATAAACCTAGCTTCCATATCAGAAATTTCCCTATCTGCTATAGATAAACCTTTTATAATACCTGTTAAATGTAAATATTCAGAATAGTCTTTAGCAGTGCCTTCAGTAAGACGCTCTTCTATTTGAACCTTTTCTGATTGAATCTTTTTTTTCAAAAGATTGAATTGTGTTTCTGCCATCTGTCTCCCTCAGATTTTTTTAGTCAGAATTTTTATTTTGAGTTGTTATGCGAATATCAATTTCTTGAGACTCAGGTATATTAGCAGTTAAAGAAATGTTCGAACTAGAGCATCCTGTAACTAAAAATAAACTTGCAACTGTTAATAATATAAATTTCATTTTAAACCTTCGTTTATCATAATATAATTAGTAAACCTATAAATTAAATATTACAAGAACTATTTAAATATTCTCTACGGAATACTTATCTATGACTTTTTACTTTTTTTTCTTTTTGGGAAACCCTGCTTTCATGTTAGCATATGCTTTAGGGCTAATAGTAGATTTCTTTTTAGTTCTACTCGTTCCTTTTTTCTTTCTAGCGTTAATATTTGCGTATAAACCTTTTTTAACCATTACTTTCTCCTTGAGTTACCAATGTCTAATAACGCCTGCTATTATAAAGAAACAAGTTATCCAAGCTAAAAACCTATCTGTCTTTACTACAAACTTGCTTAGCTTTAAATACATTGTTATTTTTTCCTTTTAACTCTTCCACCATTTTTTGATTAGCCATCTAACATTTCCACCTTCTTCTTGCTTGCCTAATCCTAGAGTTAGGATCATTCTTAGTTTTAGCTGAACTATTCTTTAGTTGTCCTGCTGACCTAGCACAATAAGACTTTCTTCTCTTCGCTGCTTTACTACCTTTCTTAACTTTACCAGTAACTGCAGTCTTTAATTTAGAACCAGGATTAGCTTTACGATAAGCCTTAACCCCTTTCTTTGTCATACCTGCTCCAGACTTAGTAGGTCTGTAGTTAGCTCCTTTTCCTTTTGTAGTTTTTGGTATTGGCTTAGATGCTTTCCTTGCCATTATACTTTAAAATCAGATTTAGTGGATTCTTCTATAGTTTTTTGAATCTCTATTGCTAGTTTAATTCCATCAGCAAATCCTTTCTCATCAGAATCTCCGTCTTTAATTGAAGCATCAAGAAGTGCTTCACCAATGCGAACACCTAACTCTGTTCCTGTTAATTTTTCTTTAGATTGAATTTTTGCCATTTCTCTCGTAACGTCTGCCTTCAACCTATCTCTATTAAGCTGTGCTTTATTCTCATCTGCTTTTGCTTTACGCATAATATCAGCTTCTTTAATATCAAGCTCTCTAGTTCTTTGTTGTACAATTGGGTCTTCTGCTTGAGCCATTGCTTGAGCTTGTTGAGCTTCTTGTTGTTTACGAAGAGACATTTTCTCAGCTGCTTTGGAAACAAGTTCTGATAATCTTTTTTCAATATCAGATGGTAGAGGTTCACCAAGAGGTGGTAGTGGTGATCCCATTTCAATTTCAATTTCTTTTCTATATTGAAAAGCCAAATGTTCTCTAATGTGTGATTCAGTTGACATCATTATAGTTTCTGCTGAAGGGCTTTGACCAATAATAGTTTGTATTTCAGGGTCTTGCATGCCTGCCATATGAACCGCAATATGAGCTTGATGATCTTGGTACTCAAATGCCTTAACAGGCTTGATATTTACTAAGTCCATATTTTCTCCAACAGGATCAGTAGGTTTAATATCTTTTTTATTAGGAATAACTTTATCTACATTCTCAATTCCTAAAACTCCTAGCATCTGCCTATGTAGTTCTGGCATATCATACATCTCAGGTGCTTGTTGTGCTAACTGAAGTGCGGCTTGATACTGCATAATCCTTTGAGACATAGTTGCGGCGTTTGGATTGCTTACAGGAATAACATCAATACGACCATCAAAGTCTTTTGCCTTTACAAACTCGTCAGGAGTTTCTGAATATGGATAACTAGGAGAAGTAAATTTAGAAATAATACCACTTAGTATAGTAAATTCTTTGTGCATAGATGCATGAAGTCTAGCTTGAATAGCACTCATGACTTTCATCTGTCTTTCCATTAAAGCAAGTGTAGTACCTACAGGTGCTTCGTTGCTCATGTCATTTATTTTTAAATCACCTAAACTTGCAAACCTTCTTCCTTCATCAACGATGGTTGTTAATAATGCGTATAGTGTTTGACTTGGTTCTTTGTAGGGAAGGAATTGTATATTCTCTCCTATAGACCCACCTGGCACATCTACATCTCTAAATTCACCTGGCATAATTGGTGTATCATCACCTTTAATTCTTAGACCTCTTGTCTTTAGACCACCTGGTAAGTTTGATAATGTACCTGCATCAATTAACTGACGCAGTAAAGAAGTTGCTGATCTACTAAGACCACCAATCATATGAATTAATCCAAAGCCATAAAAACCAAGACCTGGCAAATATTGATAATGAACAAAATGTTGCCTTCTCATTTTAGTAACATCGTCTTCTTCATAGTTTCTTTTTATTGAAAGAATCTTCCTACTAGATTTATCCATTGTGACAATATAAGGAAGTGCAATACCTGTTGGTTCTCCGTCTTCACCAATATCCTCAAAACCCTCTAGATCAAGATCAACTTGCATTTCTAAAAGAGTGTAACGATTATCATTATCCCAACTTGTATCGCTCTCACCTGTTAGTTTATTATATTTATCAGTTATCTCACTAACGTCAGGAGAAGGATCAGGTAGATCACAATCTATAAAAAACCCTGAATGCATTAATTTTTTAATCTCATTCTCTGTTTTTTTCATTACATGAGTTGCACGTTCACAAGTTAACAAATCACTTGCACCATAACTAACTACAAAATCTTCAGCAGGTACAAAAATAGAACAAGGTCTATTCATACTCGGATCAAAATAAACTTTTCTAAATGCCGATCCTGCTAATGGTAGTGAGAACAGTAATTTTTCTGTTTCAGTTCTATACTCAACCATCTTTTCAGTTAAAAGATAATTCATGTAGTCTTCCATTCTACTAGCTTGTTGTTCTTTTTCTTCGTCAATAACGCCTACAATTTTAGTTTTTACAGGACCGCCAGCAGGGAATATTTCGGATATAGCTTGTGATTGGAATTTAATAACTGCCTCAGAAAGTAATGGGTGAAATACACCGCAAGCACCTGGCCAGGGTTCAGTTCTCTCATCTATTGTTAAACCTAATTGATCCAATCCTGTAACATAAGTATTTTCCCAATCGGCTCTTGACTCTCTATCTGAATTAAATGAGCTTACAAGTTCTGAACCTAGCATGTCTAAATCTGATTGATCCATGACTTCTGCTAAATTTTCGCCAAAGCCTGCTTCTAGACCTGATGGCTCATCTTCAAAAGTAATAATAAGACTTCCATCCATTTCTTCAGGGGTCTCTTCTATCTCTACTTCTACTTCTATTTCTGATGCTAGAGCATTAAGAGATTTTTTTACTTGATCAGCTTCGGTAGGATTTATTGATTTATCTATAGCCATTAGTAATACTCCGCCTTCCTTCTTTCGTTGTATGGTTCTTCTTCTTCATCACTAAAGAGACTAATAAAACCACCCTGCCTGAACCTTATCAGAGCTTGCGTACTGCTGTCAACAAGGTCATCATGAGATGCATTTGGAAAAGCTGCAAATTCTTCTACAACTTCTTCTGCCCATCTTGTGTCAGGACACCATACTACACCTGAAGCAAATAAATCTGAAACAGAATTTACACGAGCTATCTTATCGTTACCTCTACTTGGAGTATATTCTGAAACAGGGATACCTGCGGCTCGCAATTCAAATATTAATGGCATACCTGCGGCTTTACCTTCAACTATACAAGCGTCAGGTTCATACTCTTTGTAAAGTTCCATAGCTTTTGTTTTTAACTCAGGGAATTCTAACCTATCCTTAAATGCATCAAGTAAAATTACTTGAGGAGTTTGCCTTCCATCAAATTCATCTTCACCATAAAACACTCCCCATGTAGTACAAGCTGAATAATCTGCTCTTTGTGTTTTTAAGAATGCAGTATCCCATGATTGGATAACAAAATCGCAATGAGGAGGATGTTCACTTTCCCAAACTCTCCACCATTCTCTTTTAACAAGAGCACCTTCTTCTGAACTAGGGTCTTGTTGATACTGAGCAGACCATTTAGAAACAGGTAGTTCTGCTTTCAATGCCTCTAACTCTTCTAGTTTCCAAAATTCTGGCCAGAGAGCGTTACCTGAGGGCATTATTGCAGGAAGCTCAATAACTTTCCATTCATCTGCACCACCACGTTTAATACTTGAATCTACAATTTGACCTGTTAAGTCTTTAGCATGCCATCTTGTCATAACAATAACGATAGCACCACCAGGTTGTAGTCTTTGTCGAGGACCTGAGGTGTACCATTCGTATGTTTTGTTAAATACATTAGCATCTGAAGAAGAACCTTCTTGCTCAGAATGAGGATCATCAATAATTAAAAGATCAGCACCCTTACCTGTAACAGCACCACCAACACCAATCGCAAAGTATTCTCCACCTTTGTTCGTATTCCATCTACCTGCAGCCTTACTGTCTGCTTGTAGCTTTACTTCTCCAAATATATTTTGAAAGTCTTTATCCCCAACTAAATTTCTTACCTTACGACCAAAACCTACAGCAAGTTCTGCTGTATGAGCTGTTTGAATAACCTTCTTATGAGGATATCTTCCTAAAAACCAAGCAGGTAGAAGATAACTAGCAAACTCAGACTTTGTATGTCGAGGAGGCATATTGATAATCAATCGTTTTAACTTACCATCAACAACATCTTTGAAAGCATCTGCCATAACTTTATGGTGCTCTCCATTAATGAATGCTGGCCAGACTTCCCTTACAAAAGACAAGTAATCATTCTTAGCTTCTTCTTTTGTTTTAGCTTCTTCATACTCACTTAGTAGATCAAGAAGTTCTTTCTTTTGTGAGGGTGAATACTTATCTAAATTTTGTAATATAGAGTTAGCATCTATAGGAAGGCTCATTTTTTTCCTGCTTTTTTATTCCTTGGAAAAGACCTATTAGAGCTTTTTTTAACAATAGATAGATTCTTTTTAGAATTATTTCTAGGGTTACCATCTTTGTGGTGAACATCTTTTCCGTCACCCTTACTAACTTTTCCTGCCTTTATCTTTTTGTTTCTAGCGGCGTTCCTTGAGTCTCTATTTTTTATTTGCTTTTTAGAACTGTGATAATTTTCATATTCTTTTTTATAATTTCTAGTTTTAGCCATTAGAGTTCCATTTAAAACTTATCTATTATTAAACCTATATCAGCAGAAAGTCCTTGTGCTCCTACTAACGCATCTTTCGATTTAGATTCTATTCTAACTGCTTCATTTAACATAGCAATAGATTCATTCTTTAACTTCTCATTTTTATCCCAATAAGACTGTGATACGTTTTTAAAAATTCTTGCATGGTCTTCTATCGTAAGAAATTTTTTAAAAAATTTTCCCTTGTGTGAGATTAGTACATACCGATCATTAAAAGATATTGTACAATCTCCTCCTTCTACTGTTGGGCATTCTTGATCCATTGCCATCATAGATTTTGCCATTGCCATCACTTTCCCTGTTATGAAGTTACCATAAACTGAAAACTTCTCTCCATCAATAGCAACTACTGTATCACCTGCTGATTTTATCCTAGATTTTTCTAGTGTCTTTTTGTTTTTATCCATAATTGAAATCTCCCTTCAAGTATTATACACAATACTGCAATATTTGGAAGCCCTAAGTAAGGGAGGTTACTTAGGACTTCCTCGTTAAAAAGAATCATCAAGTCTTACATGAGAACGCTCAATTAAAACCCTTTAACGAATTAACTTGCAAAAAATGAAGCAAGAGTATATTCTTTTATTAGATAGTTTCTAGGTAGATTCTATCTATATACTTTCTATTCTAGATTCTATCTATATCTAGATAGATACTATAGGGGAAATTTAGAATATGCCATTACAAAAGGGCAAATCTAAAAAAACAATGGGGAAAAACACCAAAAAAATAGAAAAAAATTTTTCATGCAAGGGATGTTAAGGCGTTTTTTGTAAAAAAAAAGGGTAACCGCCCTTAAATAGTTAGTGGAGGAAAAAAATGGTAAAAAGTTCTGTAAAAACAAAAAAGAAAGCAGTATCAAAGAAGAAAATAACAAAAGATTCTATATTAAAAAATCAAAACACTAGAATTGGTATTATATTAGGTGTGATATTAATACTACTAATGCTTATGGCTAATACATGAACATAGTTTGGTGAAATCACTGTGATTATTTGAGCAAATTAGTGTGTGTAGTGTGTAGCGTGGCTAAATTCTCACAGGGGGGTTGGGGTTCTGAATTGTCTAAAACCATATAACCTTAATTAGACCTTTTTGCTCTGTACTCATTATTTTTTGTTGATGGTTTGTCCTAAGGATGACAGCTTAGCAATTAACTCTTTCTCTACATCATCCAAGTTCTTGCTTTCAGTAATCTCTACTCTGTCTGAGAAAAGACCGATACTCTTTCCAAGCAATTCAAGTGATCTTAACTGAGATGCTTCTGCTTGACCTTTGTCTGCCATAACCCAAAGGCGTTCAATTATCTTATCACGTTCTGACAGGGAAGAAGAAAGTGCATGCGTTTCCATTTGCCCTTTGAGGACATCGACCCTTGCTGATACCTTGGGGTTCGATAATAGCTTGCTCGCCTCTGTCCATATCGATGAAGGTTTGGTGGTCTCTCCAACATTATAAACTGATCGATAGCATTCAGATGCGCTCAAATGTTTCTTCTTGCCTGTCTCATCATTCAGAATGCCAAAGACAATCGCTTGGGCGAATGCTTCTTGCTTTGCTGTCAGTTCCTTTTTACTGGATCCAGTTTTATTCCCACCGACAATCTTAGGTACAAATTTCTTTTTATCATCATCATCCATAATATTTCCTGAACACTTTCGTTGTTTGAATCGTTTGTTAATTGTGCAGATAAAATAGCATGAGTACAAAATAGTTAGCAATGGGTCTATTATAGTTCAAATCTGAATAGCCTAGAAGCTAACACCCATAAGTATTCTTCAGGGAATATATAATAGTTAAGAAAACTTGTACTATTTAGTTGACTTCTGCGTCTATGGGGATTAACTCTGTAAGAGTTATCAACGAGGAGACATTTTCAGGCGGATTTTTTAGGGTTAGCCACCCACCATGATCAGAGGTTTCAATTACCCACCATCTGATAAATCAACATAGTTAGCCATCTGCGATTGAGTATCAGCAGATGCAAGGGGGAGACAAGACCTGAAAGGGAATGTTCCAACATACGCTGATTTGATGTCACCAAATCACTGTCTCTAACACAAGGATGTAGTCATCCAATTCCGTATTACCTACTGAAGAGTTACTTACGGAGAAGCCATCGATACTGATGGAAGAGAGAACCGCTTGGTATTCCAAGTAACTCAAAATCGTAACGAAACGATAAAAACAGGTGGATGCAGTCGGTGAGATTGTGTCCGCCTGATTTTTTAGTCTAGGTAATTTTACCTTACTAACAAATTTGATGGAGATCAAAATGGACGGATTAATTTTTGGATTAGTAGACAATGGAGTGCTTATCTTTTTTGCTTATATAGGACTAGAT
>Ga0209709_10003091_pt1 | contig 14022 bp, 14 predicted proteins | sample ArcticOcean_MG_C_2_FD_187435 | JGI IMG/M metagenome (GOLD analysis project Ga0209709, IMG submission 187435) | Marine microbial communities from western Arctic Ocean - ArcticOcean_MG_CB4_136 (SPAdes) (version 2) | ecosystem: Environmental > Aquatic > Marine > Oceanic | place: Arctic Ocean... | reverse complement strand
ATAATTCAATATATGTTCATACAGAATTTAATGAACTAAATAAAAGTAAAATAGAAATTATTCATAATCTTTATTTAGATAAATCTTATTTCAATAAAAAAAAGCAACTAATAATATGTAAAAGCTTTATTGTAACTACTTTAGATATAGAACCTTCTGTATTTATAAGAAAACAGATAAAGAACAATCTTTATTCAGCATACAAAGGTATTGTAAGGCAAACTGACTGTGATCAAATGTCACATATGAATGTACAATTTTATTTTGAAAAACATTCTACGGCTATTAAAAACTTATTTAATGAAATATCAATTCCTTTTAAAAAAAACATAGCGTTTACTGTTAAAAAAGAACGATGTATCTTTAGCAAAGAAGTGCATTTAAATTGTTCATTAGAGATTATATTTTTTATACAATACGTAGAAGAAAATGAGTTAAAATTATCAAGTAAATTTTATTGTTTAGATAATAAAAATATTTCGGCTCATTTTGAAACAATAATTTCTTTTGAAACTGAAAGTAATCTAATTGAGGTCATTAATGATATTTTTTTGTCAGATAAATTAACGTACCTTAATAAATTTAACTTTGAGAAATTAAGAAAACTATCAGATAAAAGACCTCCAAAAACAATCAATAAAAATGCATTTTTAAGTTGTAAAAAAGCAGTCAACACTTGGGATCTAGGTTTTGATTTAATGGGAACTAGCCAATTTAAAGTTGGTTGTGTTTCGGATGCTGCAACTCATTTTTTTACAGTTTGTGGTGCTGACTATAACTGGAGGACTAAATATAATATAGGCTCAGCTGCTTTAGATTATTCAGTCAGATATTATAAATGTGCGCCTTTAGGTATGGCTGTTAGCATGCATTCTAATTTTACAAAAATTGGTAATAAATCTTTGAAATTCATACACCATATGGTTGATGATGCATCAGGGGATATTATTATGGATATTGAAATAGTAGCTGTATTATTTGATTTAGAAAAAAGAGTTTCTATGATAGTTCCTGAGAGTTTTAAAAATAAAGCGAACTCTTTATTAATTAATAATTAATTTAAAGTTAACTTTTTAAACCGATCTCTATGATAATCACTATCTCCCATTAAATGATCAATCATTATAAGCCTTTTTGCATAATGTGCTGCTGAATATTCCCACGTCATTGCTATTCCACCATGCATTTGAATTGTTTCTTCAGCTATAAGTTTACCAACTCTACCAACTAAATTTTTAGCTGCAGAGATGTGCTTGTCTCTAGTTATATCATCTGCATGGAAAGTTGACGATGCTAGCATAACAGCTGATTTGACTTGTTCTATCTCAAGCATCATGTCAACCATTCTGTGTTGAATTGCTTGGAATGATCCAACTGTTTTGCCAAATTGTTTTCGTGTCTTTAAATAGTCTAAAGTCATATCAAAGCAAATTTGCATAATCCCTAAAGCTTCAGCAGATAAAGCTAATGCACCAGCAGAATTAGCTTTAATTATACATCTTAATGCTTCATCATCTCTTGCTAACAATTCTCCTGAAGAGTTACTGAATTCTAATTCAGCAGCTCTGTAACCATCTATTGTATTATAAGATCTCTTTGTTATTTTATCATGATCTACTAGGAATATTCCTATCCCTTTTTTATCATTTGTATTTCCATCAATTCTTGCGCTTACAATAACTTTATTTGCACTATCACCATTAAGCACAAAAGATTTTATACCGTTAACAACCCATTTATCATTCTTTTTTGAAGCCTTTGTTTCTATATAAGTATCTTCATATCTATTATTCATTTCTGTATGAGCAAATGATAATAATAATTTACCTTCTATTATTTTGTTTATGATATCAATTTTAGGTTTGTTAATTGAAGATAAAATAGTGCTCGATAAAACTCCTGAAGAAAGAAATGGCTCTACACAAAGTGACTTACCTATTAATTCGAATATTATAGATAAATCATCACCGCTTCCTCCTAATCCACCGTGCTCTGGAGATATTAAAGCACTAATAACTCCTAATTCAGCGCCTTCCAGCCAAAACTTTTTATCGAAACCATCGGCTAAGTTAACATTTTTATTACGCTTGTTAATATTTTCATAATTACTTTCAAAAAAACGGCTAACTGTTTCTTGAAGCATTTTTCTTTCTTCAGATATTGAAAAGTCCATTAATATTTCCTACAAACCAAATGATGCTTTAGCAACTATATTTTTTTGAATCTCATTAGATCCACCATATATTGATATTTTACGCATGTTAAAATACTGTTTAGCTATTAACCCTGCATAATCAGGACCTATTGGGTTATCATTCCAACCTTCATCAAATTGTTCTGGCAAATATGGTAAAGCTTGAGGTCCAATTGCTTTTCTAAGTAATTCAGTAGTTTTTTGTCTAACTAAAGTACCTTTAATTTTTAAAAGTGAACTTTCCATTCCAGGCGCTTTACCATTTGATGCTGCACTCACTGTTCTTAAATTAAATATTTCCATTGCTAAAAGATCAATTTCTAGCTCAGCAATTTCAGAAGAAAAAACAGGATCTTCAATTAAAGGCTTCCCATCCTTAAATGTCTTCTTTGATATTACTTTAAGGTGATTTAATGCTGTTTTTGAATACGGGACCCCGGCAATACCAGTTCGTTCAAATGTTAATAAATATTTAGCATAGGTCCAGCCTTCATTTTCTTTTCCAACTAGATTTTTTATAGGCACCTTAACGTCAGTAAACCAAACTTCATTCACTTCATGTTCTCCATCAAGTGTGATAATAGGTTTAACTTCTATTCCTGGAGTATCCATGTCTATTAAAAGAAATGAAATGCCAGATTGAGGTTTTGATTCTATATCTGTTTTTACTAAACAAAAGATTTTATTAGCGTGTTGTCCAAGGGTAGTCCAAGTTTTTTGACCATTAACAATATAATGATCTCCCATATTCACAGCTCTTGTTTTTAAACTAGCAAGATCTGATCCTGCTCCAGGTTCAGAATAGCCTTGAGCCCACCAATCTTGGCCGTTTAAAATTCTTGGTAAGTAATATTTTTTTTGTTCCTCTGACCCAAATTCAATAAGAACTGGGCCAAGCATAATTGTACCAAATGGAACAATTCTTGGAGCTGAAGCTATTATTATTTCTTCTTCAAAAATATGTTTTTCAATAGCATTCCATCCCGTTCCACCATATTCAGTTGGCCAATGCGTTGCTAACCAACCTTTGTCATTTAAAATTGTCATAAAAGTTTGATAATCTTGTTTACTTAACCTTTGATGTTTTCTAACTTTATCAGATAGAGATTTGGGCAATGTATCATCAAGCCATTGTTTAACTTCACTGCGAAACTGTTTTTCCTTTTCAGAGTACTCAAAATTCATAATTTATTACCAATTAGTTTAATTTTTGTTAACATGTAATGTAAATTATATGTTTAATTGATTTGAATCAATACCATGAAGGATAAAAATGCAAATTAATAAAATTAAAGCTGAAATGATAGATACCTTATCTGATGTTTTTGACGGTGCAACAATAATGATTGGAGGTTTTGGAGAAGCAGGAAGCCCAGTTGACTTGTTACATGGGTTGATTGATAACGGCTCAAAAGATTTAACTATCATAGCTAATAATGCAGGTAATGGCAGGGTAGGCCTTGGTGCTTTAATTGGTCAAAGACAGGTTAAAAAAGTAATCTGTTCTTTCGCTCGATCAGCAACAGGAGTAACTTTTTCAGAATTATATCTTAGTGGTCAAATTGAATTAGAAGTTGTTCCACAAGGAACTTTAGCAGAAAGGATAAGAGCTGCTGGGGCAGGTATACCCGCTTTTTATACTGCTACAGCTGTTGGAACACCCCTAGCAGAGGGTAAAGAAGAAAAATCATTTAATGGAAAAAAATATATTTTAGAAACAGCTCTTCATGCTGACTTTGCATTCGTCAAAGCTGATAAAGCGGATAGATATGGAAATTTGACTTTTAATAAAACAGCTAGAAATTTCAATCCAGTTATGTGTATGGCAGCAAATCAATCTATCGTTCAAGTTCGAGATATAATTGAACCACATCAAACAAATCCCGAAGAAGTTATCACCCCTGGTATTTTTGTTAATAAAATAATTAAAATTGAAAACCCGATTGTAGAATCAAAGGCTATAGCCGAAGGATTAATTTACCCATGATCAATTTACCATTAACAAATGTAATCAAAGGATGGGACCGAAATACTATGGCATCCAAAATAGCAAAAGATTTACCTCACGGAGCTTATGTTAATCTTGGAATAGGTATGCCTGAACTCGTTTCTCAATATGTAGAAAAAGGTCAAGAAATTATTTATCATTCTGAAAATGGGTTATTAGGAATGGGGCCTCCACCAAATGAGAATGAAATTGATTTAGATCTAATAAATGCAGGTAAAAAACCAGTTTCAATTCTCCCTGGAGGTAGTTTTTGTCACCATGCCGATAGTTTTGCAATGATTAGAGGAGGGCATATTGACTTTTGTGTTCTTGGTGCAATGGAGGTTTCTATTAAAGGAGACTTAGCAAATTGGTCAACCGGCAAAGGAATTCCAGCAGTAGGAGGCGCAATGGATTTAGTTGCTGGAGCAAAGAATGTATTTGTTATGACCCAACATTTAACTAAAGAAGGTTACCCTAAATTAGTTAAAAAATGTTCATTGCCATTAACAGGTGCCTCAGTAGTTTCAAGAGTTTATTCAGATTATGCTATTTTAGATATAACAAAAGAAGGATTTAAGGTTCTTGAATTAAATGAAGGTATTTCTTTAGAATATTTGCAAACAGTAACAGATGGAAAAGTTTATTAATAGGTGGACTTAATCCACATAGACAACTTTGTCACTATTTATTAAATCTAATGCCGATTGAGATATTTTAAGGCCATTAGCTACTTTTTTATCCATATCATTTTCTACTTCTACTATTCTATTAATTTTATTAATAACTTCGTCTATCATATTAAATGGTACAACAGTTACTCCATCTGTATCAGCAATAATCATGTCACCACTGTCAACTGTTTTGCCTCCAATATCTATAGAAAAACCTATTTTTGCAGGTCCACTATTATATGGAGAGTTCGGGTTTAATCCAGTGCAGAAACAATCTAGCCCAGTTTCAATAACGCCATTTAGATCTCTCATTGGACCATCAGTAACAAGGCCTTTGCCTCCATTATTGATGATCATACCAGCAATACGATCTCCTACTGCTGCTGTGCCTTGCCAACCATTGACACCATTAAGTACAATATCTCCTTCTTGAATTTCGCTTAAAGCTATTGCTAAACCAAGGACATCTGCAGCTCCAGAAGAAACAGTTAAAGCTGGTCCTGCTATATGATTAACGGCTTTACCAGGAATTGCTAGCGGTTTAATTATTGGGTCTAATGCTCCATAACCTTCCATTGCATCACAGATAAATCCAGTAGGTATATCTTTAAAGCTATCTATTTGTTCTTTAGAAGGTCTGTTTCTACTAGATGATTTTTTTATCTGTATTAATGGTGGGTTTTCAATCATGATATGTGCTTTCTAAAGTTTTTGTTTCTATTATTAATATTTTAATTATAACATGTTAATCAATATATTTTAATTAGTAAATGGAGTAAATTTTGTCTAGCTTAGTTGATAAGTACCCAAGAGTAAGTGATATGATAAGTCTTGCAAAAAGAAGGATACCTCATTTTGCAGCAGAATATTTATTTGCTGGTACAGGTTATGACGAAGCTCTAGAGAATAATAGAAAAGTATTTAATCAAATATTTTTAGTTCCTAAGTATCTTAAAGGAACTGTAATTCCAGATTTAAAAACAAAATTACTCGGTTATGAATATGATGCTCCATTTGGAATGGCTCCTGTTGGAATGACAAGTTTGATGTGGCCAGGAGCAGAAGTTGCTTTATCCAAAATGTCAGTTAAAAACAATGTACCTTTTGCACTTTCAACTGTTGCTTGTGCGTCAGTAGAAGAGATTGGAAAACATTTGAATGGAGAGGGGTGGTTTCAATTATATCCTCCAGCAGATAAAGCTATTAGAGATGATTTATTAAAAAGAGCTAAAAATGCTGGTTTTAAAACTTTAGTTGTAACAGCTGATATCCCGGCATCTAGCAGAAGAGAGCGTTTAAGAATGGCTGGTGTTTCCGTACCGCCTAAAAATAATCTAAGAACCTTTTTTCAAGCGGCTATATGTCCATCTTGGTCTATTGGAACTTTAATAAATGGCATCCCTTCTTTTCCTACAATGGATCAATATAGTAACGGTGATTGGCATGGAAATGCAAAATCAAAAGCTGGTTTTGCAGGAAGTCAGATGCAACGTTATTTAGATTGGGATTATTTAAAAGAAGTTCGTGATATTTGGAAAGGTCCTATAATTTTAAAAGGCTTAATGCATGAGGATGATGCAATTAAAACAACTGAAATTGTAGATGCTATTTATTTGTCAAACCATGGAGGAAGACAAATTGATATCGCTCCCAGTCCATTGCAAATGTTACCTGATATAAGAAAAAAAGTTGGGCCTGACTTTCCTATAATTATAGATTCGGGCTTCTATTCAGGACAAGATATAAGTAAAGGTTTAATGTTGGGAGCAGATTTTGTTATGACAGGAAGACCATTTATTATTGGTCTTGCTGCACTGGGTGCAAAAGGCGCTAACCATGTTCATGACATTCTGAAAGATGAGCTTTCAAATATAATGGAACAAATTTGTGCTAAAAATATTAAAGAATTAAAAAGTCAGAAGGTGATGTTAGGAAAAGACTTTCACATACATGACTTTAATTAGTCTTATAAAGCACTAAAACGCTTTCCAGGCAGAACCATTTCGGGACCAGTTTTTACATGTATTAATACTGGTAATTTTTTTTCCTTTGACCATTTATTGGCTTCATTAAAAGTTTCATAAAAATCTTCAGTTGTTTCTACTAAATATCCTTTCCCACCCATAGCAGTGCCGAGGTCTGCAAAATTTGGATTCACTAAACCAGTAAGCTTATGTTTACCTTTATAATGCTTATGCTGATGCATACGAATTGTACCAAACATACCGTTGTCAATAACCATAACAATAACTGCTGCGTTATGTTGAACAGCGGTTGAAAATTCATTTTCAGTCATTTGAAAACATCCATCACCTGCCAGGGCTATAACCATTTGATCAGGACATCTTAATTTAGCAGCAATAGCTGCAGGAAGACCATATCCCATTGATCCTGATATGGGAGCAAGTTGAGTTTTTAATTTGGTAAATCTAAAAAGTCTATGTCCCCATACAGCATAGTTTCCTGCACCATTTGTTATAATTGTATCTGGTTCTATTTTATCTCTTAAAGTTCTAAAAGCTGATGTAAGATCAACCCCAGAGTTTGGAGCTTCTAAAGCCATATCGCCCCATTCCATGAATTCTTCATGTGCTTGATTGGCACCTATCTCATTTGACGAAGAAGGTTTAGTATTTAATCCTTTTAGAGTGCTATTTAAACTACTAACAAAATCAATCGGGTTTGCTGCTATACCCAGAGTTGGTTTGTATATCCTTCCAATTTCCTCGGGACCTGGATGTATATGGACAAATTTTTTGTTATGTTCAGGAATATTTAAAAGCGTAAACCCTTGAGAAGGGTTTTCACTCATCCGACCACCTAATAGAACTAAATAGTCACTTTCATTAATTCGATTAATTAACTTTGGGTTAACCCCTAATCCAAGATCTCCACCATAGTTCTTATGAAAATTATTAAATAAACTTTGTCTTCTATGTGAAGTTAAAATAGTCAAACCAAGCATTTCTGATATTGAAGCCAAATCGTTCTCAGCTTGTTCTGACCAAACGGATCCTCCTAAGACTAAAATAGGTTTTTTTGCTTCTTTTATTTCTTCAATAAATTGAGCTAAGTCTTTTGTAGTTGGTGCAGAAGCAATTTGATTAATAAAACCAGGAGCTTTTTTATCAGTTTTTGAGGTTAGCATATTTTCAGGCAATGCTATTACTACAGGTCCTGGTCTTCCAGACATTGCAGTATGATAAGCGCGTGATATAATTTCCGGCAATCTATCTGCTTGCTGAACTTCAACTACCAACTTTGCCATCCCTCCATAAAATTGTTGATAATCAACTTCCTGAAAAGCATCTCTTCCGTACATTTCTTTTCCAATTTGACCTACGAATAATATCATAGGTGTACTATCCTGTTGTGCAATATGAATTCCAGAAGCTGCATTTGTTGCTCCAGGTCCACGTGTAACAAAAGCAATTCCTGGTCGTCCAGTTAGTTTTCCATCAGCCTCGGCCATCATTGATGCCGCACCTTCATGTCGGCATAAAATAGTTTCTATTGAGGTTTCTTGTAAACCATTCATAACAGATAAATAACTCTCGCCTGGAACGCAAAAAATCCTATCAACTTTTTGTTTTTCTAAAATTTCTACTATAAGTGATCCTGCTTCTTGCATATTATTTTTCCTCGATAAATTTTTTTAAATAAGGTGAATTTAATGGTATCATGTCTTTTGATATAGGTAGAATTAACTCATGTAACAAATGAGAAGATAAAGTTTTTCCATGCCTGTCTAATCTTAATGAGCTATTTACGCCTCCGCCTAGAGCAGATTGAATAACAAAGTTTAAAGCTTTAAGGTTAGGTAAATCATATCGATCTACTCTAGTAGAACCTAAATGTTTAAAAATACTTTGAATTGCATCTTCTGTAGCTAAATCATTAATAATATCCCACCCACTATCTAAGTAAGCAATAAGAGAAATATTAGATACATCTCCTTTATCGCCAGCTCTGGCATGTGCTATTGCATGAACAGGTAAATCTATAGTTGTCATAATTCTCTCTTAATTAAATTATTATATAATTTTAACTTGTACGTTAGGATCCACAATTTCTCTATCAACTAAAATTGATGCAGTAGATGTTTGAGGTGTTACATAGGCTCTCCCACCTCCACCTGCGGAAGGGCCACAACAATAAAGTGAGATGACCTCATCAACCATCTGTTGAGCTTGTTCTCTATGTGGATATATAGCAGATGTTCTAACTCTATAATCGCCATCATTTGGAAGATTATAAGATGAAGTTTCATCAATCGAATAATGAACTGATCCTGCACCAATAATCTCAATTCGCATCTGACCTTGGAGACCTATTTTTTGAATTCTTTGATCTATGACATCACCTGCAAGTCGAGCTCTAGCCAATGCATTTAAGCCCGCATAACTGATTTCTGCTTCTCCCATAAAGCCATTGTCACAGCATATAGTAGCCTTTAATTGCTTAGGGGGCTCTTTTCCATTTGCACCTTTAACAAGTATTCTATTAACACCATCATTTTCTAAAGATAAAGCAGACATGTCTGCTGTTACATCAGGGACTAAGTAGCTTGATGGATTGTGGGTTTCATAGAGTAATTGTTCAGTTACTGTTGCTTTGTTTACTAAGCCACCTGTTCCGTCAGGTTTTGTTATTACGAATGAACCATCTTCATTAACTTCTGCTATTGGAAAGCCAACGTTAGCTAGATCAGGTACGTCTTTATAGCCAGGGTCAGCAAAATAAGCTCCTGTAACTTGAGCTCCACATTCTAGAAGGTGGCCACATATAGTTCCAGATGCCATTAAATTCAATTCATTTGGTTTCCATTTATATTCGTATATCAAAGGTCCAAGGACAAGAGCGCTATCAACTGACCTTCCAACAATAACTATATCTGCACCTTTTTCTAAAGCATCAGCTATTGGTTGAGCCCCAAGGTATACATTTGCAGCTGTTATTTCGTTATTTGAAAAATCCAAACCTTCCATTGTAGGGCTTTCTAAGATTTCACTATTCGACATATATGCCAACAAGTCATCACCAATAACAACTCCAATTTTAGGCTTTCTAATTTTCTGTTTTTCAGCAATTTCTAGAATTCTTTTTGCAGCACCCATTGGATTTGCTGCACCAATATTAGAAACTATTTTAATATTGTTTTCTAAACAGTCTTCTAATATGGGGTTGATATAAGAATCCAGAAAAGGTGAATAACCTTCCTCGGAGTTCTTGTTTCTTAGTTGTTGAGCTAGTGCCAGTGTTCTTTCAGCCAGAACTTCAAATATTAAATATTTTGGAGCATTAACATTCACTAGTTGTTTTACTATTGGGATAGAAGCATCGAATCTATCACCAGCAAATCCAGCTCCACAACCTATATATACTTTTTTTGACATCTTTATTCATTCTTTAAAAGGTTTTGAAATAAACTTAAGTATTTATGTTATCAAATTTTTATACTATATTTAATAACAATTATATTATACATGTTAATAAATATAGCTAGTCTTTAAGTAGTGAGGAAATTAAAAATGTCAAAAATAGCAATGGTAACTGGAGCAGGAACAGGTGTTGGTAGAAGAGTTTCAGAAGTTTTATCTAAAGAAGGAGTAATTGTTTATTTAGTTGGTAGAAGAAAAGATAAGCTTATTGAAACTAAAGAATTATGTTCTGGTCAAACTGAAATAATGCAATGTGATGTAAGTGATCCAACAGCTGTAAAAAATGCGTTTAAGGTAATTGAAGAAAAGCATGGTAGAATTGATGTCTTATTTAATAATGCTGGCATAGGAGTTCCAGCTAGATCAATTGATGAAATGCCTTTTGAAGACTGGAAAAGTGTTGTAGATATCAACCTCAATGGCATGTTTTTATGCGCTAAATATGCATTTACTTTGATGAGAAAACAAACTCCTCAAGGTGGTAGAATAATAAATAATGGTAGCGTTTCTTCGGTTACCCCTAGGCCAGGTTCAATTCCATATACAGCAACAAAACATGCCGTTACAGGGATGACTAAAACCATCTCATTAGATGGAAGAAAGTATGATATAGCTTGTAGCCAGATTGATATTGGCAATGCTGAAACACCAATGACTGCAAGAATGAAGGAAGGTGTACCTCAAGCAACAGGAAAAATGGAAATTGAACCAGTAATAGACTCTATTCACATAGCAGAAGCTGTTTTATATATGGTTAAATTACCTGTTACTGTAAATGTCCCGACTATGACCGTAATGGCAAATAAAATGCCTTTTGTTGGTAGAGGATAGCTTTAACTTAAATTTCTTTTTATTACTGGAAAATATAAATCCTTATCACCATTCTCAATACTTTTTTTAAGTAAAAGTTCAGCTGTCTCTGCTCCAGGAAGGTTCACATTATGCTTTTTTCCTAATTCCAGAGCATAAGATAAATCTTTTAATGCGTATTCTGTTGAAAAAGCAGGTGAGGGATAATTTTCTTTGGATATACTTTTTAATCCATGATTTCTAAGGGCAAAACTGTCACCTGAGCATTTTGTAATATTTTCAAATAAAGTTTCTACTTTCATACCATATTTTTCTGTTATTGTTGCAGCTTCACTTAATGCAACAACAGTCTCAAAAAGGATCATATTATTCATTATTTTTGTTAATTGACCAGAACCTACTTTACCACAATGCATTATATCTTTTCCCATATATTCAAGAATAGGTAGAATTATTTTATAGGTTTGCAAATCTGAGCCAACCATTATAGCAAGAGTTCCGTCTGAAGCAGCCTGTCTAGTTCTTGCTATAGGAGCATCAGCAAAAAATGAACCTTTTTCATTAATTTTTTTGTCTAATTCAACCATTAAATCTGGCTGAGAAGTAGACATATCTATAATGTATTGATTAGATTTAACCGCTGAAATCAAATTACTTTTTCCAAAGTAAAGATCTTTTACAAAATCACCTCCAGGTAAGCATGTAATTATTGCATCAGATTTATTAAATATATCCTCTAAATCAAGAGCTATTGAAGCTCCATAGCTTTCTAATTCTTTTTCTTTTTCATAATCTAAATCTTTTACAAAAACTTTCCAATTCTTGTTTTTTAATAGATTTTTACTCATAGAGCTTCCCATTACGCCCAATCCAATAAAGCCTATACTCTTAATTTTTTTATCGTTCATTTTTATCCTTGGTTTTTTTTTAATAATGTTATTAACTCTGATATATCTTGTATATAAAAATAACTTCAATTATTTATATAAAATTAATTAATTTCTTTATACAATTAAAAAGCAGACAGGAAATAAAATGAGTGAAGCATCAAAATGTGGTTGTGGACGTTCTCCAACAGGTAATTGTATTGGTTGGCATTCTTTAACTGAAGAAGAATATAAAAAGAAGCTAGAACTTTATAATGAAAAGAAAAATAAAAAAACTTTAAATTAAAATAAATAATTTAGGATTGAAAATGCATTATGACAGTATAGAAAATAAACATGGTTTGCCTCATGATCCATTTAAAGCCATTGTTGCTCCTAGACCAATCGGATGGATAGGAAGTGTTTCTAAAGCCGGAGTAAAAAATTTAGCTCCTTACAGTTATTTCAATGCAATTGCAGATAGGCCACATTTTGTTATGTTTTCTTCTGTAGATATTAAAGATTCAGTTAAAAATATTGAAGAAACTGGAGATTTTACTGTTTCATTAGCGACTGAAGATTTGTTTGATCACATGAATGGAAGCTCTGTTCAAGCTGGTTCAGATGTTGATGAGTTTGAGTTGGCTGGTTTAAAACCTAAAATAGGAAAATTTGTTTCAGCTCCTTTCGTTTCTGAGGCTGCCGCGGCTCTCGAATGCAGGCATTGGAAAACAATAGATCTTCCTAATGTAGATAGAGAAAAAGGTACTGGTAATTATGTGATATTTGGACAAGTTGTTGGTATTTATATTAATGATAAATTTATAGAAAATGGCTTGTTTAATGCAGCTGCTGCAAGACCCTTAGTAAGGCTTGGTTATATGGATTATGGTGTTGTTGGTTCTGAAAACACATTCACTAAAAATAGACCTAAATTAGGTAAAGATGGAAAATTACAACCAGTGGAAGAATGGGATGGAGTTTATAGATAATAAAACAATAGAAAACTTTTCTAGAGATGGTGCGGTTTTATGCAAAGGAATTTTTTTAGATTGGTTAGATGAATTAAGATTAGGAGTTGATAAGCTTATTGCAAGTCCTAGCGTTCGTGAAAGATCTTATGTTCCTGAAGATGGCTCTGCTCCTTTTTTTCAAGATTTAGTAAACTGGGATAGAATATCTGAATTCAAGAACTTTATTTTTAATTCTTCTTTAGGTTTCTATTCAGCTAAATTAATGAACTCTAATAAAGCTCGTTTCTTTCATGATCATGTATTAGTCAAAGAACCTGGTTCTTCTATTATTACTCCTTGGCATCAAGATAAACCATATTATTGTGTTGATGGAAATCAATCTGTTAGTTTTTGGATTGCTTTAGATGATATTTCTAAAGATGGATGTTTAGAATGCGTTGCGGGCTCTCATTTGACAAACATCTTACACAAACCCAAACGATTTAATGGAAATGATCTTTATGAGAATGATCATTCAAAAGATGTTCCAGATATTAATTCTAATAGAAATAAATATAAAATTTTGAGTTGGGATATAAAAGCTGGTGATGCAGTTGCTTTTGATTTTAGAACTCTTCATGGAGCGTCTCAAAATGTAAACAAAAAACTTAGACGAAGAGTTTTTTCAGCCAGAGTTGTGGGAGATGATGCTATCTTTATTGATAGAAAAGGAAAAGGATCTCCTCCTTTTGAAAATGTTAAATTACAGTCTGGTGATCGATTAACGGGAAGTGAATTCCCAATTATTTATAAAACTTAATATCTTTTACAATGAAAGCGATTGTCATTATTTGTGATTGCATTTCTCAACTGCATTGCACCTTCTAAAATTCTTAAAGAAGGCCTACTAAAATAAGAATCTGAATCAAATGCAAAAATTTGTTGATTTTTAATAGCAGTTAAATGATTTATTCTTTTGTCATTATATACTTGATTTGCAAAAGATTTATTTTCATTGAGATTGTAACCACAACATATTAATCCAATGAAATCAGGGTCTGATTTAATTATTTCATCAATAGTAATTTTCTTAGACT
>Ga0209709_10003090_pt1 | contig 14025 bp, 7 predicted proteins | sample ArcticOcean_MG_C_2_FD_187435 | JGI IMG/M metagenome (GOLD analysis project Ga0209709, IMG submission 187435) | Marine microbial communities from western Arctic Ocean - ArcticOcean_MG_CB4_136 (SPAdes) (version 2) | ecosystem: Environmental > Aquatic > Marine > Oceanic | place: Arctic Ocean... | reverse complement strand
AATATGCACTTGGAGGGCATACTGCAAAGAGTCAAGGCGAATTTGTTAATGTGGCATCAGGTAATACTTTGACCGCTTATGGTTCTATGCTTAACAATAAGGATGCTTCGGCGGTTTATGCTGTTCAAAAGTATGGCGCATCAACAACTGATACACTTTCCGCTTTATCAGGAACAACTGCAACAGGGGCTACTGGGCTAACAGGTAATGCTTTGCTCGGTGCTAAAACCGCTTCTGGTAGCAGTACGACAATTGTTGCGCTCACCACTAATTGGATATTAAGCCATGAAAATGCTTATGTAAGTGGTGGAATATTCAAATTGCTTAATGCGGCAGGCTCTCCACTGTACGGATCTTATGGTGCTTTATCAAGCCTTAATATGACGGGATGCGCCGAGATTGATTCAGGCGTATTGGTTCGCGGTTTAGCGGCTGGTGTGGCAGTTTATCTCCTTGCAGACATAGGAGAGGATTTAGCAGTAGGCGCAACCAGAATCAAGGTTGGGGCAACTATTCGTGCTAAATTTACTGTTGGGGAATATGTGCAAATTATTGACAAGGACAAAATTACAATTCCGGGTGCTGATGCAACTTTACCGGAAATAAATAAGCATGAAATACGAAGGATAATTGCGGTTGCTGGTTCATATATTTACATTGAACAACCATTATTCTTTGCACATCTCCGAGCATCTTGTGGTATTGAGCGTATTGCATACGCAACCGATGATAAAAACGGTAGCCCTCACATTGATGCAACTACAAAGGCTCTCTCCTTTGGTATTGAGCATACTTTATTCGGTCACACCACTTTACCCACTTTTATGATTGAACAATCATTCCGTCAATCTGATGCAACACCGGGTTCTGAACAAATGTTGAGGCTCTATAATGGCTGTAAAGTCGCATCTGGTTCATTAGAGGCTGATACAGAAGGCGAACTGAAACTTTCACTTGATTTTGAAGCAGGGCGACATTATACCGATACAGACGGGGTTTTCACCCCTCACCGTATGTTTGAAAATACAGCAAATAGTATCGTAAATCGTAAAGCATCAGGAATTTGCATTGATGGCGAAAAACCATACCTATTTCAAAATATGAGTATTGAAGTCTTTGGAGTACCAGTTTTACGAGGAACTTCTTTTAATATTGGAGTTAATAATACAAATACTGCTCGCTGGTATATTAGAGGATATGAAGGTGGAAGTGCAGATGGGGATCAAGTCCAAAATGGCGGTACACAATTCGCTATGGATATTACAGAAGCCCAGCGTGAATATACCTTTAACTTTAGTGCGATTATTGAAGATGACCGGCTTTGGGAGGAACTACGCACCCGCCGCCATCATAATAACACAAATGATATTGTAATTCGTTTAAACAAACCGGGTTCAGGTGCTACACGACAAAGTGCCGTCATTACTGTTGAAGATTATACTATAACTAAGGCCGACCACCAAATCCCTGATGATAAAGGGGCTGTGCAGGTTGAGGTTGAATTAATGGTGCGCCATTTGAAAATAACAGAAACAAGCCCATATTTTATTCTATGAGAGGCTTTAAGACTAATAACAGAAGGTGGGTAAATAATGCGACTAACAGGAAGTGTAACAGTAAATGGGGTTCGCGTACCCCTAAATTGGACTATATATGGGAATAGAATTGAATCAGGTGCAGGCTTGCCTTGTAATGATGTTAAAATTAGAGTTAATTTGGCTGATCTGGCAAACTCATCTGGCGACATATTGCCACTTGAAGCAACAGAAGTTTTAGAGATAAAAATGCCTGAAGAGGGCGATTATAGCAACGAAAACCTCACCGTATTGCGGGTGCTGGTGATGCAAAGAGAATTGCCAGTGTCCGGTACAAAGGCAGAATTAATTGCTCGTTTGATTGAATCCGATACAAAAGAGGGTGAAGATGATGGCGAAGAAGAATGATTTTGTCCTCTCAAATGAATCTGTTCGGCATGAATTAGATACGCCAAGCGGCGAGTTAATAGTTTATGTTCGGCCTATCTCATGGATTCAACAACAAGAAGCATTATCCCGTTTCGTTGATTTTTCATCAAATGGTGATGATGGCAATATTGCGCCTAAAATTGATTTAGGAGGATATTGGCGATATGTATTTACAAATTGTATTGACCGAACCGAGCCGGTTCTATCCAACGAAGAATTATTAAATCTGCGCCCTGAAGTGGGTGCTGAAATCCAAAAGGTATTACCAAGCATATTTGAAATTGTTGGGTCTTTTGCCGGTGGCGATTCCCCTTTGGCTTAAGCCATGATGAGTTTAGAGCCATCATAAATGGCGAAATGCCCGAAAATATAGGCTCTAAACAAAAATCAATATTGGCTTTTCAAACGATTACATTTGTATTAGGAACTCATTTTAATTGCCCCCCTCATATGTGGGATGATCAACCTGTTCAACGGGTTTTATTAGATTATAAATTTGTATCTATTGCGAATGAATTAAAGCAAGAAGCGATGGAAAAAGCACAGAAAACAGCCAAACAAAGCGGTGGTGCTAAAAACGGTAGGCCACTACGGACTACCAGTGACAGCGCGGCTCTTGGCGATTACTTTGAGCGTGTTAATCAGGATATGAGGGAGGAATAAGAATGGCCGACCAATCATACAGCGATTATGTCCAAATGTATGCAAACGCTCAAGTGCCAATGAAGAAGCATAATAAGGGTCTTCAATTAATGGCAATCAAATACAAATTACTAAATAAAACACTTGGGCCATTTGTGGATTTATGGTTGAAAATGAAACAAGGGGTTCAATTAGTCGGAGATGTTATGGAAGCCGTAATTGAACCGTTTGAAAAAACAACAGAAGTGGTTGATACCCTGAATGAAACCGTTGAAGTCACTACGGGTTATTTTAAGATGTTTTTAATGTCCATTGTCCTTATGATCGGGATTATATTGGCATTCGTCGGGGTTGTATTTTTAATGGCGGGTTCTTTTGCTAATATGGATTCGGTGATGCCGGGAACGACGGATATGATTGATGGCTTAAAAAACGCTTTGGCATCTGTGATTGAAGCAGGTAAAGGGGTTGTTGCAACCATTATGAGTCTTGACTTTTCACCTATACTTAACCCACTTGGAATGTTAATTGGCGGCGTTGTTCAACTGATGGCTTTTGTTCTTCAAGTATATGCTGTAATCGCTGTGGGGTACATGGAGATTTTTACAATGATGGGCGAAGGAGGCCAACTGCAAGCAATAATTGATGCGGTTGGAGGTGTCTTTGAAAGCCTTGTTTGGGGCTTTGGATTCATCATAGCCCAACTTGAAGCGGTGGGCGTGACTGGCGGTTCATCATTAGCGGCAATTCAATCCTTTGTCAATACCTTTGTTGCATTCTTGTTTGATTCAGGAATTATTGATTTTTTGGTGGAGATTTTCATGCTGGGGGCTGAAATAGCGGTGGCTATAATTAAAGTATCAGCCGTTATTATTGGTCTGTTACTCCGCTTCTTGGTTATGTTTTGGAGTGCAACATCAGGATATTGGAAGGCTCTTGCGGGGGCGATTGCCATTGTAGTAGTAATTGTTGTTGGTTATTGGAGAACAGTTATTGCTGTTTGGAGAGCCATTATTGCCTTGCTCACCGGAGATATTGATGGATTTAAAGAACATATAGGTGGGATAAAGGATATTTGGGTGAATGTTCTTAACACAGTGAAAGGTCTTTTCAAAGGAATGATAGACAACATGATGGATTTCCTTCAACCGTTTATTGATCAAATAGAAAAGGTGGCCGATATTGCAGGGAAAATAACGGGCGGAATGAAGAGAGACTCAGGTAAGATTTGGGATGCGATAGGGTTCGCTGATGGAGGAATTTCAACAGGGCCAAATAGCGGATATATGACTCAATTACATGGAACAGAAGCGGTTGTGCCTTTGCCTAATGGCCGAAGCATTCCTGTTGAAATCAGTGGTGCTATGGGTGGCGGCGGCGAATCTGAAAACATTACAGTTAATATTAATGTTAGTGGCGGCGGTAATGCCGATGAGATAGCAAGAAAGGTTAGCCAAGAAGTGGCACGAACATTCCGTAACCGTTCTCGTTCAAGTGGATTTGGGAGGGGTATTTGATGCCTAAAATACAATTATTAAGACGAGATAGTAGCGTGATTGAAATGGATGCCACCACGATTGCATTTGGATTTCAAAGAACAGTATCAGTTATGCCTTTGCCCGTTATTGCGGTTCGGGCTGGAATAGACATGAACCAAACATCAGCCTCAATACGCATAGACGGTATTTTAACCGACGATGAAGAAGCAGATGGTGGTTCGGGTGCTTCTATGACTCTTGATTTATCTATGGGGGTCAATGTTGCTTCGCCATCAGTTACATATCGTAATATGTTTATTTCTTGGTCGTGGCTATTAACAAACTCCTATGGCGCACAATTTACATTTCAAAGTGCAGGTCAAGTGGATGCAAATTTAGGCGAAAATATAACTGTTCGTTTAGTTAGTGGTTCGGTTTCAAACACTGTCGCTACAAAAAGTATAATCAATGTAAATATTGCTTCAACTACAACAACAACTGGTATTTCAAATGCAATTAATACTGCATTAGGTTCAGCCAATGTGAAGGTCAATACAAGCACTACTGCCTTTTCATCTATCTTTTCAGTGACAAGATCTGCTGGACAACAACAAACACTTTCAACCGCAATACAAGGAACATCGGTTACTAATGAGAAAATACAAATTGTTAATACAGTAATTGGAAAATCAGGGAATGTTTCGGTTTCAAAAAGCAGGGATCGGATTGGCGCATCTGTCGCATGGACTACCCAATTTATGATTTCAAATTTCACAAATGGCGTTGCATCGTCTAAAATGACAAAGGGTGATAAAATGCAAGATTTAATGAATATTATTATGAACTCAAGTCCGGGTGGTGCATTAATAAATCCTCAAGTATTAGCGGGTGGATTAATTGATTTACCCGACTCCATTTCTTCAATTGACACTTCAAAATTCTTGAAGATTTCAGAAACAAAGGTTGTTAAAAAGTATATTGTGGGTGTGCGTATTCCTTATGAATCATTAGCCTCGTCACCATCAGGGCAGAAAATACTTCGTCAATTCGTATTACCGGCTGGGCCGGGAACTGATTTCTCCGCCGCAAGCAATAACTCCGAATATGATCCGGTTGAAATGGTTAATGGCGTTCCTACGCGCCCAAATCCCTTTTTTAAACAAGGGGTTGCCATACCCGCAGTTATGACTGGGTTTGAACCATCGTATGAGGCTGGCGATTCTGTGTGGTCTTATTCATTAACCCTCATTCCTGTGGAACAATTGGTGGGAATTTGAATGGGTTTGCATTTAATGTCAAGTCGGGCAATTCGCTTCAATGGTATTACTGATGGAATTGTAGTGCCAACAGGACAATTTAGAGAGTCTGGTGTGGATTTACTTGGCCCAGCCTATGATGCAACATCTCCAAGCCCAACGGCAACAACAAGAAAAAGTGATGCTACAAAAATAGGCCGTCTTCATTATCCGAATCAAGCAAATGCCCTCAATGCAATATTTAGTGAATTTACTATTGATGCTTATGTTGTACCTGATAAGGGAGGGGTTGTGGTTGAAAAACCCGGTTGTTTCATATTAAAGGTGGGTGAACCCTTTTCAACGGGGGAGATCGTTTTTGGTGTTGAAACAATAGATGGATTTTTCACAGCACAAACAGCCTATAATGTTGAAGTTTCCGTACCATCTGGGGTTCAAGAAACAATAACGGCATCCGATGATTCTTCACTTTTTGCACCTTCTGATTTATTACTTGGCGAACAGCCACTAATGCTTATTACGGCTCAATATACTGGTCGTGAATTGAAAGTCTTTGTAAATGGTGATTTAGTCGCAGAAGTGAATATGGGCGAAGAAAAACTCTTAAAAAACACTTCGTCGGATTTATTCATCGGTGGCCGAGGCGGTGAATTTAGGGGTCTAATTGAGAGCGTTAGGATTAATCGGGGAATTACAGACCCCTTAATACAACCTTTGACTTTAAAGGATTCATCGGTTGGTTTTTGGGATTTTAACGATGATATACAAATCCCCGAAATCTATTTTTTTAATAATGCTTTTGAAGCATCGCCCACTCAATCAAAGGATGGTGCAGGGCAACATGATGGCAAATTGGATATTCCCTTCGTTTTAATTGGATATGATTTTGACAAAGGAGGGCCAAGTGGTTTAGGTTCATTCAGGATATATGATGCGCCTACAAATAATGGAACATCAACAGGTGTAAATGACGATTTTACAGGAATTGAATTATTGGGATCATATATTACGGGTTTATCGCCATATGAAGTGCGCCAAAGGTATGTTGAATCCAGCCAAGTATTTATAATAGGTGATTCTCAAGGATATACTCAAACCTCTATGGGGTATCGCTCGGCTACAACCATTTCAAAAAGTATTCTAAATGCAGTAATTAATCAATCCGCTACACACCCAATAACTGGAACTATGCAGACTCCCGCAACCAATCTTGAAACTCTTGACATTGAAGGCCATCCCTCTTCACTTGATCCAATTACAAATCCAATTGAAAGGATTCGTATAGTATCATTAGATTTTGGAAATAATAAAGTTTTTTGTTCATCCGTCTTTTTACAATCGGAACATACATCAGCAAGTAATCGCTGGGATCCAACTGATAGAGGAATGTTATACGAACACGCAGATGGCACACCCGTTTGGCTAACATTAGGAAATGGGGATTTGGTTATTGATGAAGGCACAACATCGTTTCATAGAACGGTAGCGGCGGCAAATGCAGAACCAAGATTACTTGATGTGACAAGCGATGGTATCAATTTAGCATCTGGAGATACATTGGGGCGGCCTAAAGACGCATATACTCGCGCTACTTTCACTCAAAGCCAGCGTTTTGAAGATAAAAGTGGTGGCCGGAATACAGCCTATTTTATGGCAACAAGAAGCAGAAAACCGAGCAATTACAGCGATATAGTGAATGATACCGGAAATGCCAGCGATGTTTCTATTCATCCAGACCCACCTACAATAAACAATAATGGGGTGCTTATGCCTCCTATCGTTGAATTGGATGCAGGGTCATTACCCATCTCACATGGGGCTACGGCAACAGTATTTACAGATTCAAACCCAAACAATGCTACTACGGCTAATTATGCCCATAATTTCTATCCTAAAGGAAATTGGATTATGGAGGAAAACGGGGCATATTTCAACGGCCATAAATGTCTAAAGGCAACCACCCCTTCTTTATTCATGCTTGGTAATGCGGCTGGTAATTCAAATGCCTTAGTCGCATCCGATACTGCATTAGGATGGAGTATTTTTGCTTACATTCGGCCTGTTTGGAGAACAGGGGGGAATGCAACAACAATCTTTTCTGCGGATAATGCCACCGGCTCATTTGGGCCATATCTCCTTGAAACCGGAAGTGGCACTTATGGAATAGATGGGCCAACTGCTGGGGCGGCAACACTTTCACCAGCAACTACAACTCTTCAAACTGTGCTTGTTGAAATATCGGTTGATCCAGCAAATGGTAATGCCTATATTTACCAGCGAGGAGTTTTGGTTCATACTTATGCGGGTGGATTTAACGCCGCAGGTCTTAATTTATCGGGCTATATTTCTTTATTTGGCGGTGATACTGTTGCTTCTTTTACAGCCGCCAATCCTCCAAATACGACACTATCAGGTAGTGCTAACGGTTCTTTGGCCGATTTTAGGGTTGCAGAAGTGTTGATATACGGCTTCGGGGGCTTGAATTCTATTGGTAGGGCAGAAGTGAACGGCTACTTCTTAAATAAATACGGCCATTTGTGAGGGATTGAATGACTGAAAAATTGACATTACCCACAGAAGAATATGCCGCTACGGGATTAACGGCGTACAATATCGTTGAAGGTCAATATTTTATGCGAAAATTGCCTCAATCCGTTAAACAACAAGTAAAACGAACAATTCAAGGCATTTCAGATTCTTTTGTATATGAGTCCGAAGACATAGGATTGAATAGTTTATTAAAAGAAAATGCGCCAGTGAAGGTCACTGAAAACGCGTATAATGGAGAGGCATTGAGGGTTGAAAATGAAAGCAATCTGGTGCTTGAAAATAAAGACCAAACAAATGTATATTTTAATCGTATGATTTTTGAAGCGAGTAAAGGGCAGTATGACTCTTTTACAAATGCAATACTCCCCGGTTCATCGCATAATGAAGTAATAGCAATCGCCGTTGAAGACATTCGCCCCTTTATGCTTAAGAATTTAAACATAAAACATAGAGCAGATTTAGTCAATGGGAAACCAACAAATGACAAATATATTCAACATTTATCTCCTGAAAAAGAATCGCGTATTGCGGTAATAGAAATGCCAACAAACGCAATACACAAATTGACTTTTGCTGATTTTGAATCCCCGCCTGAAAAGATATTAGTTTATTACGATGCAATAGATTTGACCGGCGAAGTGATGGCCGGAACATCACTTAGTAAAGGTAAATTGAATGCTTCACTTTCGGATTTTCATGCAAATGGAGATCAAGCGTATTTAGTCGTTAAAAAGATGATACCTGCCGCCAGCACATTATACTCCTTTACTCAACTTGATGGAGGGGGGGCTTCAACCTTTGTTAAGCGTTCTTTACGGGATATTCTAATGCGCCCATACGGACTCGGTGCTGGCGATACTCAATTAGGAACAAATGCCCTAAAAGAAGAACTTTACCCCTTGAAAATAACATCACCCGGAGGGCTACTGTCTGTGCCTGCTAAGGATTTCAATAAAGAATTAAAAAGCCATACTATGACTTCTGCACCATTTGGAGATATTACACCTTCACCATTCATTAATGTTGAAAAGTGCGTTAGTGTGCAACAAACATCTTTACAAGGATATGGCAGACCCAGCGCAATAGCCTCAATCACATCACCAGACAACACCGCCAACTCCGATTATAATTTAATGACTGTTGCTTCAAGGGGAGGAAAGGATCAAAAAGAATATGCTACTTCAAAACAAAAACCCGCCTCTTTTTCTAAATCAAACCTTCAAGTTTATGATATAGTGGATAATATTTTAGAGAATAATGAGAATCTGGTATTGGTTCATCCAAGCAATAAATTGCGCCACAGTGGTTTATCTGATTTCATTACCATCAATGAAAGCCAAAACGATCCATCATTTATTTCAATAGAATTGTCGGTTATGAAGGGCAGAATTGAAGAGATTGCGCCCGAAACAACGGCAGACGGCAAATCAAAAACTGTAATTCGTGGCCGTTCTCATTTGATGGATTTAGCAGACCAAAGAGCAGAAAAAGATTTTGAAATGTCCAAAGGAACTCCTATTAAAGAAATTGGAGATTTAGGCACACCAACCGTTTCTATGACATTAGGAGGTGTCGGTCAAGGCGGAATAGATGTTCAAAAAAGTTATACCGAACACCCACATTTGAAGGGGTGGAAGGATAGAATCGTAACTGCTGGAAATCCTTCTGTTCGTAACGATAAAGCAACCTCCACAATGTATGCTTCAACTCGCGCTTTGGTTGAGTTTCCTGTTTTTCCTTCAATGATGTTTGATGTGAATAAAGCGTTGTTAGTATCTAATGAAGCAGGTGATCCGTTGCCAAGTGATAAAGCGGTTGAATTGGTTATTGATTGCACTATGACGGCTATGAATCGCCCTCAAATGTATGAATATGAAAATCGCTTTTCGGTTGATTGGGGAATGTATCGCCCTGCATCTTCAATTAAATGCAATAATTCAACAGATGGCGCATTGATTAGATGTATGAAGCCATCAATTCAAGCCGTCACTACGGCATCGGGGGCGTGGGATTCATCGGCAACAGATTATGAAATTGATTTGGTTTGTGCTACTGGCGATTTTAAAGTGGGTATGTATGTTACTATCGGTGAAGGAGATTTTCTTGCAGGTTATCCTCATGGGATAATGGGTGTCATAACTGCAATCCCTGATTCAACCCATATGTCAGTAAAAGCCTACAATCCTCTTGAAACTACGGCCACTGGTACTGCACCTTATCGTCAAGCATTAAGAAGCGGTGCGGCGACACCGGCTATTTATGCGGGTATTCCGATAGTATTAGGGGCGGTATTGTTTATACCGGGAATGACGACAGACGATACCGCTTCAAGGGTAACAATGGCATCAAGGGCAGGGGTAATGATTGAAGCGGCTTTAGGGCTATCAACAAATCAAGTAATTGTGGATAAAAATGACGCTACTAAATGGTTCATTCATTCAGATGGGCCGGATATGGGGGCTTTAGAATGGGATCCATTTGAAAACGATATAGCGAGAAACGATAGGCCACTTGTTCCGGTTTGGGAATGTAAATCTGCGGCTTTAAATCTATTAGGAAGAACAAATAGCGGCGACCCTGAATATGTTCAGCCAATGACATTAAATTTAGGAACAATCGCTGGTAAAAAGAGAGAGTTTCAAGCATCTTATGATGAAATCATTCGTTTAATCAATCAAGCAGGCCACCCCGATGCTAAAGATGCAGAAGGAGGTAGTGCCTTCAACCCCCCTCCTATTTTTAGGGCTGGTTATTCAACTTCAACAAACACTGGTTCACACATGGGTTATGTGCGAGCCTTCAAAGGAAAAGAAGTGGAGAGTCGTTCTGGTGAAAAGGGATATACTATTGTAATCCATAGTACCGTTCCCGGTGCGGCAGGTCGTAATTTCGCAGTTTGGTTTAATAATTTCAGCCCTTATCCTTATCGCCCTGTTCAAGCATTTGGATTTGGAGGATTGGTTGCAACAAACAGTCGGCATTTCAAAGCAAATTCATTTCCCGCACCTTTGCCATTAGGTCAAGACGGTGAAACTTATTTGCCAATTACTACTTTCACAGGCGTTCCGCATGGTTCGCAACTATTCAATTCAGATCATACAGTCTCAACTTATCCCGACATAAAACGCCGATATGATGGTATAGGTGGGCGCACTGTTCTAAAAACAGTACCAGCACCAACAGTAAAAAGAAATGATGGAACTAATACAAATGCGGCGGCATCAGTGACCCATAATATGATTAAACCTTTACCAGATGGCTTTTTATCAACTGCGCCTGCCCCACAAATTAAACATTTGGCACTTCAAGGAAAGGGGATTGATCATTGGCATCGGACTTTTAGAGATATGAACCAATATTTAGGAAATGAAATTGGGATTATAAAGGTAAATGGCCGTTATGCCGAATTCAAATACATGAAGAAAAATCCTTTGAATGCGACTGATTTTGGCGAAGATTGTATCTTCTTAACTGATATTACCCCTTATACCGAAGTAGGGGCGTTCTATGAAGAATTTTGGGGCGAAGAAGACAACACAGCCGGTACGGGTACGGTTTTAACAGCAAGAGAGGTTGATGTTGAAATCGTTTATCCGCTAAAAGACAGTCATGGGATTTTATTCTTTGGAGGAGGGCATACAGGGGTTGTAATGGACATAGCAGACGGCACAGGAAAGGATTATTCCGATGAATATAAACACTATTATTCAAAACGAATAGCACCAGATGATTATAATTTGGGGGCAACTATTCGCCCCGGTGGTGGCACTTGGAAAAACGCATTAAATGAAGAGTTAGGCGGCTTTTCTGGTTTTCAAAATCTCGGTGATGTATCAACGGCTTCGGCCATATTGGATTTCACAGACATAACAAATGAAGATACCATCAATGAAGATTCTTTGAGAGGGTATCATCACCGAAGCGAATTAGATAGTGCGGGGAGTTTGACTGATTTATGTTTGTTATATGCTCGCTTAAATCAAGATTTAGGAACATTGGATGAGGCGACAGCACCACTTACTGATGAATTATATGGTGCGCCTCTCTATACCACTACTAATGGCTCTTTAACTGCTGTCAATGGCCCTGCTTATCATGCAAATAAAGATTCAAACAGTAAAGGTTTGCCAATCGGATTCGGAGATGCTGTGATGCTTTCTCAAGATCAGTATTCACAGCATTCTCTTTCTGCGGGTACATTTGATGGAAAGGGCGAATATACAATTAGTGCATGGATTAAACCAACAGGAACAGGCGCAAACGCGTTCTTTTCAGGGCCGGTAATACATGGTATTGCTTCTGGTTCACCGATTCCTTGGGGGCTACATATCGGCGGTTCAACAGGAGGAACTGATTTAGGAAATTTATATTTGGGGCTTACTCGCGGAACACCCGATGCGAGCAACCCCGTTGAGGTTGCCTTTTTGAATACAACAGCACTACCGCGTGGTTTAATGACTTATGCAGGCGCACAATGGATTCATATTGTCGCAGGGTATGGTAGCGATGGACAGCCTTTTTGTTATATGGGTAGCACTGGTGCGCTATATACTAATGCGGGGGGTACGCCATCCTCAACTAATGCTATGGTTGATTTATCAGCGTTTATGTATGTCACCAAAGACCAGCATTACAAAGGCAATTCCGCAAACAATGTTGCGGCTGGTTTTGTTGTTAATGCAACTGGTTCAGCAGACCACCCCGCTATTTTGTCAAATATAAGTAGTGCTAAAAGACAATTAGGCCATGTTTCTATCGGAATGGCTTTGATAGGCGCACCAGATATTGAGATAGATCCCGGTGCAGGTCATCCGGCGGTTGGAGATCCTCCTATGCTTCATTTTGGAGATGGTTCAACAACAAGTGGCTATTTTCATCAGATTAGTAATACCGATACAGCGACAAGGTATTATGGAACTGTTGCTTCATCTTTAACAACTGGGGCTAATCATGCAGGGCCAATACATTTTCAAGGTGGGTCTTTATCTGATGTTGCAGTATTTAGGCGGAAATTGACCTTTGCAGAAGCAACGGCTCTCTTTACAGGAAAAAGCGTGTGGTGAATTAAATGGGAACACATTACGCAAAACAAATTTATCCCTCAAAGAATATTTCATTGGGAAGTGGCACAACAGGTTATCCTAAAAGCGGTTTTATGGCTTTACATTTCACATACCCAGATACCGAATATGGCGACGATATTACAACTTGGCAATACGGAGTCAATACAAGCACATGGAAACAAGGGCTTCAAGTGATTGTGAAAACAGCCTTCGCAGATCCAACTATTTCACTTGCCCCCGATACTACAAATCTGGTTGGTGTTGATTTGGCGGCGGCGGCAACTGCTTCTTCAAAAAACTTTGACTTAGGAACTGAAAGGGCTACTCGCTACATAGCGGCAAAAATCAATGCACACCAAGCCCAGCAAATCTCCATTACAGGGGAAACCCGATTATTAAAAGCAAGATATGTCCGAATGTCAAGTCGCCCATCATGGGCTACCGATGCGCCTATTCAAATATCAGCAACACAAATTGTTGTGAAATTCACCGAACATTCTTTGCTGGGTAGTCGGCATTTTGAAAGAGGTTATCCTTCTGATTTACCCCAAGCCGGAACAATTGTTGTATTAGTATCTGGTACACCGACTACTTTCAATTATACTGCAATTGAAGAATATAATAATAAAGGATATGCTATTTTAACGGTGACTGGAATTGGTGGTCTTTATTCAACAACAGCCGTTCCCGCAAATTGGACTACTGCAACAATTACAGGAGAACCAGAAAAACATACAATTGTATTGTCATGGAATAAAAATTATGTATCAACTTCTCCGGCCATTACAAGTGCTACAACGGGTGCAACAAATACTCATTGGAGTCCAGCAAATTTAGGGCCGGTTGTTCAAGGAATTGGTAGTATTCCTCTTTGGAAATTAATTGCTAAACCAATGGATGGCGGAAATATGGCTTTGCCTGCTACAAATTCTCTCTATAAAGGTGGCGGCGGTAAAACAGTTTCTTGGGCGTATGGCGGTTACAATCGCTTTTCTATTGAAGGTCTAAACTCATGTTATTCACCAGCCGTACCTGCGCCAGATTACAATATTACCGAACCAACAATTGAAGG